>Ga0335074_10000060_pt1 | contig 208651 bp, 196 predicted proteins | sample Lox_Sample_23_FD_206715 | JGI IMG/M metagenome (GOLD analysis project Ga0335074, IMG submission 206715) | Soil microbial communities from Loxahatchee National Wildlife Refuge, Florida, United States - Lox_Sample_2.3 | ecosystem: Environmental > Terrestrial > Soil > Wetlands | place: USA... | reverse complement strand
TGCATCTTCATCCGGTGCCCTCCTTGGGACTGACTGGCTTGAGCACCTGTCAGCCTCCAAGGAGCACCGGATGGCTTACCCCTCAGACCCGAACAACGTCATCAGGAACTACACCTAGATCCCGATCTGCGAGCCGACCATCACCGTGCGGTCGGGCGAGAGGCCAAAGTGATCGATCGGGCTGGCGGCGTTCCGGGCCATGGCGGTGAACACGAGCTTGCGCCAGCGGCTCATGCCCGGCTGCAGCGTGGGGGTGATGGTCATGCGGGAGACGAAGTAGGAGGCGTGCTCGAGATCCAGGTTGCGCTCCAGCAGGCCCCGCTTGCGCGCCAGGCACAGAGCGTCAGGGATCCTCGTCCGGTCCTGGTAACCGGCGTGGATCGTGACGTGGATGACCTTGAACAAGCCGCTGCCCAGGATCTCGACCGCGAACCGGTCTGCCGGCTCCACGTAGGGCACGCTCAGCGTCTCGATCGAGACGATCAGGACCTTGTCGTGCAGCACGTGATAGTGCTGGACATCGGCCCGCAGGGCCAGCGGCGTCGTCGACTTCCCCGGGCTCAGGTAGATGGCGACATTCGGCACCCGGTGAAGTGGCGGGTCGGCCATGCGCAGCCCGTAGAGGAAGTGCTCCAGGTCGCCCTCCTCCTCGGTGCGGTTGCGGGTGACGATCATCGCCCCGCGGCGCCAGGTCACCATCAGGGTCGCCACGAACAGCCCAACCAGCAGCGGCAGCCACGCGCCGTGGTCGACCTTGCTCAGGTTTGAGGTGAAGAACGAGAGCTCCACGCTGAGCAGGACGGTGCCGAGGATGGCCAGCTTCCAGCGCGCCGTGTGCCAGAGCGACCGCGCCACGGCCAGGAAGAGCACGGTGTCGAGCACGAACGTCCCCGTGACGGCGACGCCGTAGATGTTGGCCAGTCGCACGGAGTGCTGGAAGATGAGCACCAGAGCGACGACGCCGGTGGCCAGGGTCCAGTTGATCAGGGGGACGTAGATCTGGCCCTCCAGGCTGGAGGTGTGCTTGATCTTCAGCCGGGGCAGGAAGCCCAGCTGGACGGCCTGGCGGGCGATCGAGAAGGTCCCGGTGATCACGGCCTGCGAGGCGATGATCGTCGCCGCCGTGGCCAGGAACACCATGGCCACGCGGGCGCCGCTCGGGACGAGCAGGTAGAACGGATTGGAGATGTCGCGCGGGTGCGCCATGACCAGTGCGCTCTGACCGAGGTAGGAGAGTACGACCGCCGGCATCACGATGGCGAACCAGGTCTTGCGAATCGGGCTGGCGCCGAAGTGACCGCGGTCGGCGTAGAGCGCCTCGGCGCCGGTGACCGCGAGCACGATGGCGCCCAGGGTGAGGAAGGCCGCGAACCCGTGCTGGATCACGAAGCGCGCGCCCCACGTCGGCGACAGGGCCTGGAGCACGCCCGGATGGGCTACGACCTCGCGGGCGCCGAGGATCGCGATGACCGAGAACCAGACGAGCAGCACGGGACCAAAGAGCCAGCCCACGGCGCCGGTACCCCGCCGCTGCACCGCGAACAGCCCGGCCAGCAACCCGAGCGAGATGGGGATGACAAGGTGCGCGAGTCCCGGCGCGGCCACGTTCAGGCCTTCCACCGCGGAGGTGACAGAGATCGCGGGGGTGATCATCCCGTCGCCGAAGAACAGGCCGGCGCCGAAGATTCCCAGCGTGACCAGCAGCGCCGTCCGCCCGACCTTGCGGCGCTGGATCAGCGCGCTCAGGGCCATGATGCCGCCGTCGCCCCGGTTGTGCACGCGCATGAGCAGCGTGGCGTACTTGAACGACACGATCAGGGTGATGGCCCAGAAGATCAGGGAGGTGATCCCGTACACGCCGGCCAGGGTGGGTCGGGCCACCGAGGCGTGATTGGTGAAGATCACATGCTCGGTGTAGATCGGGCTCGTGCCGAGGTCGCCGAAGACGACCCCCAGGGCGCCCAGCGCCAGGACCATGCCGCCGGCCTGGGCCACGATGTCGCGCTCCTGCTCGGCCTTGGCCTTGACCTGGGCGCTGTCGGCGTTCCGGCTCGGCGCCGGAGCCACCGGCCAGTAGCCGAGCTTGTGCGCGGCCATGTTGAAGTTCCGGCGGCCGCCCGGCTTGGCCTCGGGGCCCGCGCCGTTCTTTAGCTCAGCTTTGTGTGCTGCCTCGTGCAGGCTGCGGCGGCGCTGCGGCGTGCTCACTTGTCTCCCTGAAGAAAGCGCTCGTCGCGCCGTTGCCCACGAATAGGCGCCACCGCTTGGGGTGGCGCGCCGGGCCGGGACGCTTGCGTCGAGCCGCTCCGGCTGCGCGCGCGCTCAGGCCACTGTCACTCGTCGCTGCGTCCTCTTGCTTCTTGCTTGGCAAGGCGCGCCGAGCAAAGAGCAAAGCCCCGCACCGCGCCATAGGTACTCATACCTATTTGCAATGGCACCGGAAAGCGGTGCGACTCGATGGGTGTTCCGACTAGGGCTCGACGAGCCCGCGCCGGATGGCGTAGCGGGTGAGCTCGGCCCCGTTGCGCATGCCCAGCTTGTCCAGAATGCGGGCGCGGTGATGGTCGACCGTCTTGCGGCTGATGACCAGCGTCTGGGCGATCTCGTCGCTCGTGTGCCCCTCGGCGATCAGCTTCACGACCTCGAGTTCGCGGGGCGTGAGCGGATCGGCGGGCACCGTCTCGCCGTGGCGAGCGCGGTCGAGATAGTCGCGGACGATGGCGGTGACCGCCGCTGGGTAGAGGAAGGGCTCGCCGCGCATGCTGGCTCGGCACGCCTCGATCAGGTCGCGGTTGGCCGCCGTCTTGAGCACGTAACCTGACGCCCCCGCCTTCAGCGCCTCGAAGAAGTACTGCTCGGAATCGTGCACGGACAGGATCAGCACGCGCACGCCGGGCCGGCGGCGGATCAGCTCGGCCGTGGCCTGAAGCCCGGTCAGCCGCGGCATCGAGACGTCGAGGATGGCCAGGTCGACCTCGTTCTCGACCGCCTTCTCGACGGCTTCCGACCCGTCCTCGGCCTCGGCCACGACCTCGATGTCGGCCTCTGACTCGAGCACGGCACGCAGCCCGCTGCGCACGACCGCGTGGTCATCGGCCAGGAGCACCCGGGTCTTGAGCGGGGTCGTCATGGGCGCACCGGCACGCTGAGGCGGATCTCGGTTCCCTGCCCCGGAGCCGAGCTGACCTCGAGCTCGGCCTCGATCAGCATGGCCCGCTCACGCATCCCGCGCAGGCCTCGCTCGGGTCGCCGGCCATCGAGGCCGCGACCGTTGTCGGAGACCGTCAAGACCACCCTGCCCTCGGTCTGGTGCAGGGCCAGGCACAGGCGCGTCGCCTCGGCGTGGCGCAGCGCATTGGTCAGCGCCTCCTGGGCGACGCGGTAGATGACCAGCTCGGCCTCGGGGGAGAGCGGGGGGAGATGGCCGTCGAGGTCGCGGTCCACGGGCAGGTCGGCCTGGCTGCCCACCCGCGAGGAGAGCGCGATCAGGGCGTTGACGAGCCCGAGATCCTCGAGCGCCTCCGGGCGCAGGCGGCGGCCGATGCGGTGCACGTCCTCGAGGCTGTGCAGAACGCTTTCGGAGATCTCGGAGAGTGCCACGGACTGCGTGTCCGGGTGACCGGCGGCGCGCTCGGCCCGGAGCGCCACCGCGGTCAGGGTCTGGCCCACCTCGTCGTGGAGCTCACGCGCGATGCGGGCGCGCTCTGACTCCTGGGCCAGGAGCGCGCGGCGCCCGCTCTCGCGCCGCTCGTCCTCGAGGCGGTCGAGCATCGAGTTGAGCGCCTCGGCGAGGGCGTCGACCTCCGGGCCTCCGCCGGTGAAGTCGGCCCGCCGGCCGGGCTGGTCGGGCTTGACCGCGCCCATCAGCGTGACCAGCCGCCGGAGCGGCGCGAGCACCCGGCGCAGGAGCACGAGATCCACCGCCAGCATCAGGACGAGCCCGACGGCCAGGACGAGCAGCTCCTGGGGCGTGGCCACCCGGTGCACGGTCACCGGCGTCCAGGCGATTACCGCGATCGCCACCACCCAGATGACGGCGTTGACGAGGAACACGCGGGCCAGCAGCGAGGCGTTGCTCCATCGCCAGCGACGAAGCCCCCGGGCCGGCGCCGCCCGCAGCGGCTGCACCTCGTGCGTTGCCACGGCTCGGAGTCTAGGGGGCCCTGAATAGCACCGGATACCGGAGTTTTGACCCCGCATTCCCGGGTAGCTAGATAGTGCGGGTCGATTGGCAGGGATCGGTGAGCTCTGGCCCGCGAGCCACCGAGAAAGGGTAGATATGCCCACAAGCAGGATCTCCGGCTGGGCCGGACGGTTCGTCGTGTCGGTCGCCGCGTGCGTCGCGCTGGCCGCCGCGTTTGCCTCCAGCGCATCGGCTTCGCCCGTCACCGGGAAGCTGGTCAGCGTCGCCCACACAAGCCTTAACGCCAACTCGAGCAACAACTGGTTTGGCTACAACCTCGGGACCCTCGGGGACGGTGACCATCTGTTCAGCTCGATCAGCGGTAACTGGACCGTCCCGACCGCGACGCAGCACACCTCCGGCCAGGCGGAGGACTCCGCCGACTGGATCGGGATCGGCGGCGGCTGCGTCGACTCCGGCTGTGACGCCACGGACGAGACCCTGATCCAGACCGGGACCGAGCAGGACGTCTCCGCCACCGGAGCCGCCTCCTACGACGCCTGGTACGAGGTCATCCCGGCGCCCGAGATCGAGGTCACGAGCATGAAGGTCTCGCCCGGCGATCAGATGCACGCGTCGCTGAGCCAGGTCGCCGGCGACTCCGAGGTGTGGGACGTCACCATCGAGGACGTCACCCAGAACGAGACCTACACGACCACGGTCCCGTACGCCTCGACGCAGGACACCGCCGAGTGGATCGAGGAGACCCCACTCGAGCTCGGCACCAGCCCCGGTCTGGCGGCGCTGCCCAACCTGACCGATCCGGCCTGGAACACGCTGACGCTCAACGGCGCCAACCCGGCGCTGAACAGCTCGGAGGAGATGGACCTGACTGACTCGTCCGGCAACGTGATCGGCGCCCCGTCGGCGCCGAACTCCACCGGCAACGGGTTTAGCGAGTGCACCTGGGCCACCAGCTGCAGCTGAGCAGTTGACACCGGGGGGGCGGGGCCGCATGCGGCCCGGCCCCGGCCGGTGCATGCACCGGCCGGCCGGTGCGCGCATGCGCGCACCGGGACTGCAAGTTTCCTGCCGCCCTGGTTTGCTGGGGTATTCTTTGGCGCGATACCCAGGGAAGGGAGCGCAAATCGTGATGGATCACGAGCAGCGGGCGGATCCCCGCTCGGAGGAAGGACCGCGAGTCGAGCTGCCGGGGGCAGCGCCTGAGCCACCGCGCGACGTGGCACGCCTGGAGGAGCTGCTGACTCCAAAGACGCTCGACCCGGAGCTCGCCGCCTGCCTTCAGGCCGACGCCTCCGGTGACCCGCAGGGCGCCACCAACCTGGGCGTCCTGCTTGAGCAGCGGGGCGACCTGGAGGGCGCGCTTGCCGCCTACCGGCGGGCCGACCGGCGCGGCGATGTCGACGGCTCGTTCAACCTCGGCTGTCTGCTCGCCGAGATGGGCGATCTGGCCGGCGCCCGGGCCGCCCTGGGGCGGGCCGATGCGCGCGGTGATGCCAGCGGGGCGGCGAACCTGGGCGTGCTCTTGGAGCAGCGGGGCGAACTCGAGGAGGCGCTCGCGGCCTACCGCCGGGCCGACGAGCGCGGCGATGCCGTCGGCGCGTTCAACCTGGGCCTGTTGCTGGCCGACCGGGGCGATCACGCGGGCGCCCGCGCCGCGTATGAGCGCGCCGCCGAGCGGGGCGATCCTGAGGTGCGAGCGCGGGCGCAGAAGGCCGAGGCCGAGCTCCCACCGGTCGAGGTGGAGGCGGCGCCGGAACCGCCGGCCCCGGCCGCGCCGGAACCGGCGCCGGTCCGCCGCGCCTCGCGCAGGCGGTGGATCGTGGCGCTATGCGTCCTCGGCCTGCTGGCGGTTCTGATCGCCTGGCGGCGGCGCCGTGCCTAGAACTTGTCCGGCGTGTCGAGCTCGCGCCAGAAGACCGGCGTCGGGCGGTCGCTGACCCCGGCGTCGGACATCAGCTCAGGCACACGCGTGTTGTTCTCGAAGAACTCGAAGAACGCCTCCTTGGTCGGCCACTCATCGACGACGAGGATCTCGCCGCCGTCGTCGTTGGCGTAGAAGGCGTGGTGGGTCGCGCCCGCGTCCTTGGCGGCCTGGCTGATCTCCATGATCCGGTCGCGGTCAGAGTTGACGGCCTCCTCGAACCGGTTCGGGTCGACGGCGACCCGGAGTCCCATCATGATCGACATGCGTTCCCCTTCTCTGTGGTTGGCGGCGACGATCCGATCAGGCCCCTGGGGCGCTGTCAAGGGCGGGACCCCAAATGGCTACTTCAGCTCGGCTGACGTCTTGCCCAGCAGGAGGCGGCTGATGATCAAGAGCTGGATCTGCTGGGTGCCCTCGAAGATGTCGAGGATCTTGACGTCCCGGGCCCACTTCTCGAGCAGCTCGCCCTCGCCGTAGCCGACGGCCCCGGCCAGGGCGACGCAGCGCAGCGCCACGTCGGTGCCCACGCGGCCCGCCTTGGCCTTGGCCATCGAGGCCTGGAGCGAGTTGGGCTTGCGGTTGTCGGCCATCCAGGCGGCGCGCAGGGTGAGCAGGCGGGCGGCCTCCCAGTCGGACTCCATCGAGATGAACTCGGCCGCCGCCGCCGACTGGGCGTGGAGCGGCTTGTCGTAGTCGATCTCGATCCCGGCCTCGCCGAGCAGTTCGCGAGTCCGATCGAGGCACGCCTTGGCTACGCCGACGGCCATCCCGGCGACCAGCGGGCGCGTGTTGTCGAACGTCTGCATGACGCCGGCGAAGCCGCCCTTGGGGGCGATCTCCGGGCTCCCGAGCAGGTTCTCCTTGGGCACGCGAACGTTGTCAAGGACGAAGTTGGCCGTGTCCGAGGCCCGGATCCCGAGCTTGTGCTCCAGGCGGTCGAGCTTCAGGTTGGGGTTGTCACGCTCGACCACGAAGGACTTGATCGCGGCGCGCCCCTGGCTCGGGTCGAGGCTGGCCCAGACGACGATCAGCTCGGCCCGGTCGCCGGAGGTGACGAAGATCTTCTCGCCGTTGAGGACGTACTCGTCGGTCTCCTCGTCGAACTTGGCCGTCGTCCGGATGGCCGCCGAGTCAGAGCCGGCCTCGGGCTCGGTGATGGCCATGGCCGCCCACTTGCCGCCAAAACGCTCGAGCTGCTCCTCGTCGGCCACGGCGGCGATCGCCGACTGGCCGAGGCCCTGGCGCGGCATCGTGAGGAGCAGGCCGACGTCGCCCCAGCAGAGCTCCATCAGCCCGAGCAGGGTGGCCATGTTGGAGCCGTTGCGGTTCCCCTTCTCCGCTGGCTTGGAGCCGTTGCCACCTCCGCCGCCGCCCACGCCGCCGGCGCCGGCGCCGCTCGGGTTGGCGCCCTCGATCACGGCCGCCAGCATGTCCAGCTCCTTGGGGTACTCGTGCTCGGCCAGGTCGTACTTGCGGGAGTTCTTGCGGAAGATCTCCGTGGCCACCATGTGGGCCTGGTCGACAAGCTGGTTGAACTTCTTGGGCGTCTCGAGGTTGATCATCAGACGAGGAGCCCTCCTTCCATCAGGCCGGCGGAGCGCAGATCGCGATACCAGCGCTCGACGGGGTGCTCTTTCACGTAGCCGTGGCCGCCGAGGAGCTGAACGCCGTCGGAGCCGATCGTCATGCCGCGCTCGGCGCACAGGCGTCGGGCGATCGTGGCCTCACGGGCGAAGCTCAGGTTCTGGTCCACGCGGCTGGCGGCGCGGTAGGTGGCCAGCCGCATGCCGTCGAGCTCGATGGCGATGTTGGCCACCGTGAAGGCGACGGCCTGGCGCTGGGAGATCGGCTCGCCGAAGGCGCGGCGCTCGTTGACGTACTTGACCACGTAGTCGAGCACGGCCTGGCCGGCGCCGACGGCGACCGCGCACCAGGCGAGCCGGGCCAGGCTGACGCACTCGGCGTACACCTGGGGATCGGCCTCGCCCAGGAGGGCCGTCGAGGGCAGGCTGACGTCCTCGAAGATCAGCCGGCCCGTGCCGGCGGCGCGAACGCCCATGGCCGGCTCGGGCTCGACGCTGATCCCACCCGTCCTCGATTCGACGATGAAGAGAGCTGGTCCGCTTCCCTGAAGCTCGGCGGCGACGATGAACACCTCGCCGTCGGCGGCGCGGGGGACGAGCGACTTGATCCCCTCGAGCGTGTAGCCGTCCCCGGACTTGCGGGCGGCCGTCTGGAGTGCGAAGGGATCGAACAGGGCCCGGGGCTCGAGCACGGCCAGGGCGGCCGCGGGGACGTTCTCGGAGACGAACTCAGGCAGGTAGGTGGACTGCTGGTCGGCGTCGCCCCACAGGCTGATCGCGGTGGACACGCCGGCCGGAGCCAGGCAGGCCACGGCGATCCCCATGTCGCCCTGGGCCAGCGCCTCGCTCATGAGCGCCGAAGTCACAGCCGAGCGCTGCTCGACGGCGCCACCCAGCTCCTCGGGGACACCGACCATCGAGAGGCCGAGCTCGTTGGCCAGGGCCAGGAGCTCGTCCGGGGTGGCGCAGTCGGCGTCGGACTGCTCGGCCACCTTGCGCAGGCGGTCGAGGCCGAACTCGCGCACCGAGTCCTGGAGCATCTGCTGCTCTTCGTCGGGCTCGACGTCGAACAGGTCGGTCCGCGGCGCCTTGGGCTGCCGGGCGGGCCGGGAGAGCTTCTGGGCGGCGGCAAAGGTGCGCCCGGCGCGGGCGGCGGTGCGGGCGGTGGTCTTCGAGGCCCCGGAGAGGAAGCGCTCGGTGGGCTCGCGCAGGCCCAGGCGATCGAGGAGGTCCGAGGCGGCGAGCCAGTTCAGCGCGCGGAGGCCGGCGGCCATGCCGCGCTCGGCGAGGTTGGGTTGAGTGGCCATGAGGGGGCTAGACGATAACGCGGTTTGGTGTTACATAGATCGGTGTCAAGATGCCGGTTTCCGGTGTCTTGTCGCGAGCAGCATTCCCACGAGCACGGAGTCTTATGCGCCTTTACGAAAAGCGCGTCATGCTTGAGGGCGTGCGGGTTCTGATCGCCGAAGACGAGCGCCGCCTGGCCGATGCGATCGCGCGCGGGCTGCGCCGCGAGGGCATGGCGGTCGACCTGGCGCCCGACGGCAACGATGCGCTGGTCAAGTCACGCGTCGTCCGCTACGACGTGCTCGTGCTCGACCGCGATCTGCCCGGTGTCCACGGCGACGAGGTCTGCCGGGCCGTCCGCGCCGAGCGGCCGGACACCGGCATCCTCATGCTCACCGCCGCGGCCGGGCTCGATGACCTCGTCGAGGGCCTGTCGCTGGGCGCCGACGATTATCTGCCCAAGCCGTTTCGCTTCGCCGAGCTGGTGGCGCGGATCCGCGCTCTCGGCCGGCGCTCGTTCCCCAGCCGCCCGCCCGTTCTCCAGCACGGCGAGATCGAGCTCGATCCGGCCCGGCGGACGGTCGTCCGCGACGGCGAGGAGGTGGTGCTGGCCCGCAAGGAGTTCGGCGTGCTGGAGGCGCTGATGGAGGCCGACGGAGCCGCGGTCTCGGCCGAGCAGTTGCTGGAGCGAGTGTGGGATGAGCAGATCGACCCGTTCACCAACGTCGTGCGCATGACGATCATGACCTTGCGGCGCAAGCTCGGCGATCCCCCGGTGATCGAGACGGTCATCGGGGTCGGCTACCGTATGGCCTGATGCGCCGGCTGCGGACACGGTTGAGCCGCCTGCGATTGCCGCCGCCCACCCTGCGCCTGCGCCTCACCGCCCTCTACGGGGCGCTCTTTTTGATCACCGGGGCGGTTTTCCTCACGCTCGGCTACCTGCTCGTGCGGCACAACCTGAATCAGGCGCCGGACGTCCGGGCCGCCCTCGCCAAGCTCGGCCGCCCACCTCCCCCTCACGGCGTCGCCCGATTCGGCTCTGACACGACAGACCGCAGGCTCGTTGCCGCGGCCCTGGCCCAGCTCCGGGGTGACGCCCTGCATCGGCTGCTACTGGAATACGTGGGCGCCCTACTCCTGATGACCGGCGTCTCGGTCCTCGCCGGGTGGTGGCTGGCCGGTCGCGCCCTGCGGCCCCTGCGGCGGATCATCGCCACGGCGCAGCGCGTCTCGGGCGAGAACCTGGGCGAGCGGATCGGCCTGAACGGTCCCGCCGACGAGCTCCGGGAGCTGGCCGAGACGTTCGACGGGATGCTCGAGCGGCTCGATACGGCGTTCGCCAGCCAGCGGCACTTCGTGGCCAACGCCTCGCACGAGCTGCGGACGCCGCTGGCCATCATGCGGGCCGAGCTCGATGTGGCGCTGGTTGACCCCGAGGCGGGGGAGCGGGAGCTGCGGGGCATGGCCGAGGAGCTGCGGGAGACGGTCGACCGTTGCGAGCGGTTGATCGAAGGCCTGCTCATGCTGGCCCGCAGCGAGGCGGCGACCGGGCACGAGGAACCCGTTGACCTGGCCTCGCTGGCGGGCGATTGCATCACCGATCTGAGCGCCCGCTCTCGTGACGGCGGGCTTCACTTCCGGGACTACCTGGCACCCACCTGGGCCCGCGGCGACCCGGCCCTGCTGGAGCGCATGGTGGCCAACCTGATCGACAATGCGATCCGCTACAACCAGCCCGGGGGCTTTGTCGAGGTGCGGACCTGGAGCGTTGGAGACCGGGCCCACCTCGAGGTGCGCAACACCGGAGCTGCAATCTCTCCCGCCGACGCGGAGAGACTGATCGAGCCCTTTCAGCGCTTGAACCGCACTCCCGGCGGTTTTGGTCTCGGCCTCTCGATTGTCAGCTCGACCGTTCGCGCGCATCGGGGGGCGACGAAGGTCACACCGCGGGACGGTGGCGGGCTCGTGGTGGCGGTTGAGCTCCCGGCCTCGGGAGCGGGCCGGACGTTAATGGTTTCGGAAGAAGCTCAAGCTCTTACACCGAGCTGACAACTGCGTCGCTAAACAAACCGTGACGGACCGCCGCCTGGCGATCCCGGCCCGGACTGGGAGTCATGAAACCTCTGCATAGGAAGATCGGATGAGACGCGACCGCGGTACACGCCCTTGGCATCTCTATCTGCTCGGTGTGATCGCCGTTGTCGTGGCCGTCCTGGCCGTTATCGAGATCGGGCCGCCGAGCAGCTCCGCCCGGACCTCACGGGAGATCGTCACCGCGCAGGACGGCGTTGTGCAGTCGACCGTCACCGGCACCGGGAACATCGCAGCGGGCACCGACGACGACGTCAACTTCAAGACCAGCGGCACGCTGGAGACCGTCGACGTCTCGACGGGACAGCACGTCAGTCAGGGCCAGCTGCTGGCGCAGCTCGATCCCGCCGCCGCCCAGCTCACGCTCGACCAGGCGGAGGAGAGTCTCACCGCGGCTCAGCTCGAGCTCACCGCGGCCGAGAACGGGACCTCGTCTGGGTCAGGCTCGGGAGGCTCGGGATCGGGTTCGACTGGAGCCAGTTACACGGGCGCGCAGGGCTCGACTGAGTTCGTCTCGGAGACGACGAGGACAACCCCGAAACGCTCCGGCTCGACCCGCACCCAGCCCAGCGGGAACTCGAGTGTCACAAGGACGGTCACGGTGAGCGCACCCGCGACCTCGACCCCCAAGACCACGACCACGACGACCCCCTCGCCCTCGGCCATCGCCTCGGCCCAGGCCGCGGTGTACGGCGCCCAGGCCAACGTGGACAATGCCGAGCAGGCCCTCGCCAACACCAAGCTCTACGCACCGGTGAGCGGAACCATCGCCTCCATGGCCGACCTCGTGCCCGGTGACTCGGTGACCGGCGGCTCCACCTCGAATGCGGCCAGCTCAAGCTCCTCCTCGAGCTCCACGAGCGGGAGCGGCACAGGCGGGACGGGCAGCAGCACGTCCACCGCGGGCAGCCTGGGCGGCTCGAGCTCCTCCTCCTCGTCCTCCGGCTCGAGCTCGAGCTCCAGCTCGCCGTTTGCCGAGATCATCAACACCAGCACGCTGTCGATGACGGTCTCCTTCAGCGAGTCGGACATCAGCAAGGTGCACACGGGCCAGGCGGCCACGGTCACCCTCGACGCGCTGCCGGGGGTCGAGTTGGCGGCACACGTGTCACAGATCTCGAGCGTCGGCACGACCAGCAGTGGCGTGGTCAGCTACGACGCCACGATCACGCTCGACCAGAGCGATTCTCAGATCAAACCCGGGATGAGTGCCTCGGCCACCGTGATCGTGGGACAGGCCCAGGGCGTCAACGTTCCCAACTCGGCCGTCACCGGCAGCGGCTCTCTGGGCACCGTCAATCTGCTGCGAGACGGCAAGACGGTCCAGCAACAGGTCGTGGTGGGGCTCCGCGGTGACTCGCGCACGCAGATCATCAGCGGCGTGAGCTCGGGCCAGCAGCTCGTGGTGACGGTGGCGCTGCCGGCGCTGAGCACGAGCACGACTTCGACCAGCGGGTCGAGCGGGACGCTTGGTGGTTCCGGCGCCGGCCGCTTCGGTGGTGGAGGCGGTTTCTTCGGCGGCGGCGGTGGCGGTGGCGGAGCGTTCTTCCGCGGGGGCGGCGGCTGATGCCCCAGGGTTGGCGCGCCTCGCGGCGCCCCTCGGTGCTCCGGGCCCAGCGCGCGCTCGAGGCACGCCGCGCCCCCCGGCCGCCCCAGGCACCGGTGGCGCTCGACAGGCCCGCAGGCGAGCGGTCTGCCGCACGCCGCGGAGGTCATGTCAACGCGCCGGTGATCGAGATCACGGACGTGCGCAAGACCTATGCCATCGGGGATATCGCGGTCCACGCGCTGCGCGGCATCAGCCTGCGCGTCGAGCGGGGCGAGTACCTGGCGATCATGGGGGCGTCGGGCAGCGGCAAGACGACGCTGATGAACATCATGGGCTGCCTCGATACGCCGACCAGCGGCACCTACCGGCTAAACGGTTTGGACGTGCGCGGGATCGAGGAAGACACCCTCGCCGACGTGCGCAACCGGGAGATTGGCTTTGTCTTTCAGTCCTTCAACCTGATCCCGCGGACGCGGGCGCTGGCCAACGTCGAGCTGCCGCTCTCCTACGCCGGTGTGCCCCGGGCGGCGCGCCGGGATCGAGCATTGCGGGCGCTGGAGCGGGTGGGGCTGGCCGAACGCGTCCAGCACCTGCCCTCGGAGCTCTCGGGAGGTCAGCAGCAGCGGGTGGCGATCGCTCGCGCGTTGGTGACAAACCCGGCCATCATCCTGGCCGATGAGCCGACCGGAAACCTGGACACCGCCGCCGGTGCGGACGTGATGGCGCTGTTCGATCGCCTGACCCAGCAGGGCCGAACGGTCATCCTGATCACGCACGAGGAACACGTGGCCATGCACGCCCGCCGCGTCGTCCGGGTCCGGGACGGCATGATCGTCTCCGACGAGCGGCCCCACCTCGAGGGGGCTGTCTAGATGATCGAGGTCGTCCGGACTGCGCTCAGTGGGCTTTCGGCCAACAAGCTGCGCACGGGGCTGACGATCCTCGGGCTGACCATCGGCGTGGCCTCGGTGATCATCCTGATCTCGGTCGGCACCGGGTCCTCGGATGCGGTCACGAACCAGATCGATCAGCTGGGGTCGAACATCCTGACGGTTACGGCGACGCCGACCCTGGGCGGTCTTCGCCGCGGCGCCGTGACCAGTACCACCCTCACGCTCGCCGACGCCGACGCGCTGAAGAACCGCTTCCAGGCCCCCGATGTGAAGACGGTCTCGCCGGTCGTGAGCGCGGGCAGCGTCACCCTCACCTACGGCACCACGACCTACTCGCCGTCGTCCTTTGAGGGCACTACGCCCACCTACCAGCAGGCCCGCGATTACACGATGGCCGAAGGCTCCTGGTTCACCAACGCCGACGTCACCAACCACAGCCGCGTGCTCGTCGTCGGCCCCACCGTGGTCTCAGAGCTCTTCAATGGTCAGGACCCGGTCGGCGACACGGTCGAGGTCAACGGCACGAACTTCCAGATCATCGGGGTCACCAACTCGAAGGGTTCAAACGGGACCTCGAACCTGGACGACGTCGGCATCGCGCCGCTCACGGCGGTGCAGGACACCCTCACCGGCTACGGGAGCATCAACCAGGTCATCGTCCAGGCCACCTCGCAGAAGACGCTCGGCGCTGCCCAGACGGAGGTCACCGACATCCTGAACCAGCTCGACCCGCCGACCGCCAACTCGCTGACCGGGAGCAACTTCCTGGTCGAGAACCAGAGCTCGCTCATCCAGACCTCCACCGCCTCGAGCAAGGTTTTCACCACCCTGCTCGGCGAGGTGGCCGCGATCTCGCTGCTGGTGGCGGGGATCGGGGTGATGAACATCATGCTCGTGTCCGTCACCGAGCGCACGCGTGAGATCGGCATCCGCAAAGCGGTCGGCGCCCGGCGCAGCGACATCCTGACCCAGTTCCTGGTCGAGGCCGTGCTCGTATCGCTGTTCGGCGGGGTCCTCGGCGTGATTGTCGGCGTCGTCGGCAGCCAGTTCAAGATCGCCGGGGTCCAGCCCTCGATCGCCCCATACTCGCTCGGGGTGGCGTTCGGCGCCTCGGTCCTGATCGGGCTGTTCTTCGGCACCTATCCCGCCGGGCGGGCCGCGGGCATGCGCCCGATCGATGCGCTGCGATTCGAATGACGCCGCCTCCAGATAACTCACATGACCACCGAAGCCCCCAACCCACCAGACAGAGGACCTGACATGAGCGCTATCCCATACGACGCCCCCGAGGAGGACTGGGTCGATTACCAGGACGACGACACGGCGCAGCTGCCCGGTCGCCCCCGCCGGCGCTGGTGGGGCCGCGGCACCGCATTGCTGTTGGCGCTGCTCCTGGGAGCGATCGGCTTCTATGTCGGCGTCCGGGTGGAAAAGGGCCAGCTGGCGAGCTCGACGAGCACAGGCTCAAGCAGCGGCCTGGCCGCCCTGGCCTCGCGCTTCGGCCGGGGCACGGCCGCGAGCGGCGCTTCCGGCGCGGCGAGTGCTTCCAGCGCGGGAGGTACCTCGCGGTTCGGCGCCGGTGGCGCGGCGAGTCTCTTCGGGGGCGGCTCCGGCGGCGGCGCCTCCTTCGGCACCGTCTCAAGCGTTAACGGCAACACTATTTACGTCCAGACAAGCACGGGGAACGTGATCAAGGTGACGCTCTCCAGCGCGACCAAGGTCACCAAGAGCCAGGGTGTATCGAAGAAGGCACTCCGGCCCGGTGACACCGTCGTGGTCGCCGGCGTGAAGGGGTCGAACGGAGCCATCTCCGCGACCTCGGTCAGCGACTCCGGAAGCCGGTCGACCTCGACCGGCTCGAGCTCCTCGAGCTCATCCAGCAGCGGCAGCTCGGCTGTCAGCTCGCTGTTCGGCTCGGGCGGCGGCGGATGACGAATCAAACCCAGGAAAGGACCCAAGCAGTGAAACCAATCGGCAATGCACCCCGGCGGGCCGGAGTAGCGCTGGCGGTGCTCGCCACGAGCTGCGCCGTCGCCGCGTGCGGCTCAAGCTCAGCCGCCACCACCAAGACCTCTACGTCGGCTTCCAGCACCTCGACCACCACCCGCGGCCGCTTCGACAGCACCGCGTTCCGAACCTGCCTGAAGCAGCATGGCGTGACCTTGCCAACCCGGAGGCCCGGTAGCGGGCCGACGGGCGGCGGCGGACCGCCCGCCGGCGGCGGCTTCTTCGGAGGCGGCGGAGGCGGCGGAGGCGGCGGAGGCCAGTTCGCCAATCCCAAGTTCCGGGCCGCGATTCAGGCCTGCGGCGGCGGGAACTTCCGCGGCCGCGGCGGTGCGGGCCGGTTCCGGGGCCGGATCTCGCACACGGCGATCAACAACTTCGTCGCCTGCGTGCGCAAGAACGGGTACCCGCAGATGCCGAGCCCGAACTTCAGCGGCAAGGGGGCGGTGTTCCCGAGCAGCATCCGGACGAACAGCAAGTTCCAGAGCGCGAGCAAGGCGTGCGCCAAGACTCTGGTTCCACCCCGAAGCGGCACGAGTACCAATCCCGGAGCCTGACGTGGCGGGATCCGAGCCGTCCACCGGGTCAGGCCCCTCGCCGTCGGCGGCGTCTGCCGCCGCCGGCGAGGTGGTGGGCCAGGTTCTCCCGATGTATTTCGTGGCCGACGAATCGCACTCAATGGCGGGAGATCCGATTGCGGCCGTCAATCAGGGTCTCGTCGACCTGCGTGACGAGGTGGCAACGCACGTGCTCATCGGGAAGAAGGTGCGGTTCGGGATCATCACCTTCGCGGACACGGCTCAGACCCGCCTGGAGCTCTCCGAGCTGACCGAGGAGTTGATCCTGCCGGTACTGGCCCCGCGGGGACGCGGCACCAGCTACGCCAGCGCCCTGGAGGCGATCAGGCAGACGATCCCCGGCGACATCGCGTTGCTCAAGTCCAGCGGCTATCGGGTCCACCGGCCATCGGTGTTCTTCCTCTCCGACGGTCAGCCGACCGAGAAGGAGCAGGAATGGCAGCGGCGCCTGGAGGAGCTGAAGGATCCCGCCTTCGCTCAGCGCCCCAACATCCTCGCCTTCGGCGTGGGGGACGCCGACGCCCAGGTGATCCAGCAGGTGGCCAGCTCGCCGCGGTTCGCGTTCATGATGCGCGACGGCTCCTCGACGGCGGGGGCGATCGCCGAGTTCGCCGCCTCGATGCTCAACTCGATGGTCTCCTCCGCCGAGCGCCTGGACCGGGGCGAGCAGACGATCGAGTTCGAGAAGCCCGAGGGGTTCGTGTCGCTCGACGCGCCTATCGTGTAGCCCCGTGAACCTGATCCTGGAGCGGGCGCCGCCGCAGGCGCGTCGGTCGGTCGGGATCGAGGAGTTCGGCGAGCTGACGGCGATCAGCCGCATGGGCGGACAGGGGCGGGTGCACCGTCCTGAACGGGTACCGCCCGGGCTGGGCGGTGGGCCGGTCGTGGTCAAGCTGTACCGCCGTCTACCGCCGGATGGCGCGGCCGAGGTGCTGGAGGAGATGGTGAGCTGGAGCCGCTCGATCGGCCCGGCCGAGCGGGTATGGCTGCGCGACGTGGCCGCCTGGCCGCTGGGCCTCGTCAGCTCTGGGGGTGTCCCGGTGGGCATCGTCATGCGGGATCTGGGCCCGAGGTTCACGGTCCCGTTCCTGATGCCGAGCGGTCGCAGCACACGGGTGCTGCTCGCTATGGAGCACCTGCTGGGATCGGATGCCTACCTGCAACAGCGCGGGCTGGGCCTCCGCCTGGACACGATGACGCGGGCGGCGGTGGCCGAGCGGATCAGTGCTGCGCTGGGCTTCCTGCACCGGCACGCGATCGTGGTCAGCGACCTGGCCCCGACCAATCTGCTGGTGGCTTTCCCAGGCGGTGCCCCGGCCGTGGGGTTCATCGACTGCGACTCGATGGTTTTCCGGGGCCGGCAGGCGCTCACCGCGGTGGAGACCGGTGACTGGAATATGCCGGCAGCCTTCGCCGAGCCCGCCGGCACCCGAGCCGCCGACGCCTACAAACTGGGTCTGGTGGTGCTCCGGCTCTTCTCCCGCTCCCACGATACGCGGGCGCTGGCGCCCCATCTCAGGTACGTGCCGGCGGAGCTGCGCGATCTCCTGTACCGGGCGCTGGACCGAGACTCAGCCAATCGACCCCCGGCGGGCGAATGGCAGCGCTCCCTCTCAAAGCTGCTGGCCCAGGGCGGCCTGAACGAGCGCTACCCGCCTCCGGCCCCGCCACGAGCTGCGGCCCGGGTGCCCGGGGCGCAGCCGAGCCAAGCGCCCCGCGTGCGAGCTCCCGTACCCACGCTGGCGCGAGCGCCGATGGTCGTCGCCGCTCGACCAGCCCGGAACGAGTGGCTTCGCCGCGGCGTGCTGGCCCTGTGGCTCGTGGCCGGAACCATCGTCCTGTTCCTCCTCTTCTCTCGCCTGTTCGCCGCTGCCATCCCCTCGACGCCGTCCGGCGCGGGCAGCCCCGGAGCCCTTCAGGGGGAGCAGAACACGCCCTCGTATTACTACGGGGCTCCCGGCGGCCAGGGGCAGGCCGCGCCGCAGCAGCTTCCCTGAGCCGAGGCGAAGCGGCCGCATAAGACCGCTTACGGTGAGATGACGGAGTGAGACCTAATCTGCTCAGAACGCGACGAATGTGCGCCTCGTCGCGGCGGGTTCCTCCTGTTCCCGCGAATCTAGGAATCGGCGGCGGCCCGGGTAGCGACTCCCATCCGGGCCGCCCCGTTTCCTTTGTCGGCCAGCCGTCCGGTGGTGGGGCCGAGTCTCTGTCGGCGGTGCCAGAACGCCCATCCCCGGCCGCAGGCGTAGGCGGCGGCGCTGATCACCCCGACGAAGAAGCCCACCGGCCAGTTGGTCTGGTAGGAGAGCGAGATCGCGGCCCACACCGTGGCCAGGGCGATCGCCACCGAGAGGGCGATCGCCAGCGGCGGCCGGGCCGTGAAGGCGCGAGCCGCTGCCGGCGGCCCGATCATCAGGCTGAAGATCAGCGCCGTGCCCACCACCGGGACAGTCATCGTCGTGGCCAGCGCGACGACGACCAGAAAGGCCAGCTCGATCGCGAACGGGCCGATCCCCCGAGCCTGCCCGGCCTCAGGCAGGATCGAGGACAGGAGCAGCGGGCGGTAGACGAGCGCCAGGGCCAGGAGGCAGACGATGGCCAGCGCCGCCGTGGGCGCCAGCTCGTTGGTGCTGATCCCCAGCACCTCGCCGAAGAGCAGCGAGTAGATCTCCGGGGCGTACTCGGTGCTGAAGCTGAGAAACAGCGCCCCCAGGCCGAGCATGAACACCAGCGTGAGGGCGGTGGCCACGTCGTGGCGGCCCCGCCGGCCGAGCAGACCGATCCCCAGGGCGCCGCCAAGCGAGAACACGCCCAGGCCGATCAGCGGGTTGATGGCGAGGAGGTTGGCCAGGGCCGCGCCGGCGAAGGAGCCGTTGGGGATCGCGTGCGCGACAAAGGCCGAGCCCCGGAGCACGACGAAGAACCCGACCGCCCCGCCCACGATGGCCACGATCGTGGCGACGATCCAGGCGTTGACCATGAAGCCGGAGAACATCGTCTAGCGCACCCTCCTGCGGGCGCTGAGGACGCGCGCGGCGAGGTAGGCCAGCAGCACGAGCGTGACCACGAAGAAGCTGGCCGGCCAGCCGTGGTGAAGCGGCCGCCAGTCGTAGCTGTCGTAGGCCAGGATGATCCCCGCCCACACGGTCGCGACTCCGATCAGCCCGGCCGCGGCGATCGCCCGGCCCGGCCGGGTGGTCAACTGCAGGGCCGCCGCCGCGGGTCCGACCAGGAGCGCGGTGGACAGGATGGCTCCAATGGTCAGCGCCGATAGCGCCGTAGCGAGCGCCATGGCCGCGAGGTAGAGGCTGCCGATCAGCCGGACGGGCACGCCGCGGGCCGCGGCCAGCTCGGGGCTGACCGAGCTGAGCCAGAGCGGTCGGTAGATCAGGCCGATGATCCCGACGATCACGGCACCCAAGGCGATGACCGGCGCGAGCGTCGAGGAGCTGAGCGCGAAGATTGACCCGAACAGGATCGTGACCGTGGCCCCGGTGGTGTTGTGGTAGGTGGTGTCCAGATACAGGAACAGCGCGGCCAGCCCGAAGCCGGCCCCGAGCACGATCCCGGTGGCCAGATCCCGGCCCCGGGCGCGCTGGATCCCGATCATCTCCATCGCGCCGGCGGCAGCCAGCGAGATGCCCACGAACCCCCACAGTGGCGCGACGCCGACCAGGTAGGCACTCGATCCACCGGTCGCCCCGATATCTCCCAGCGCCTCTCCGGCGAAGGCCTGACCGCGGATCACGGTGAAGACACCGACAGCGGCCGCGACCAGCGCCACCAGCCCGCCCACGGCCGCGGCCAGATGCACGGACGAGCTTTCGAAGAAGCCCGGGGCGATGATCGCGCCCAGCGCCAGGTCCATCGGCCGCCGCCTCAGACGATCTCGACCGAGGCGGCGGTCTCGTCCTCGTGGGGCTCCACGAGGGCATGCTCGTCGTGACCGGTGCCGGCCACTACGAGCACGCGTCCGTGAACCCGCAGCACGTCGACGTGATGGCCGTAGAGCTTTGAGAGCACGTCCGAGCGGACCACATCTCTCGCCGTGCCGCTGGCGGCGCGCCCCGCGGCCAGGTAGACGATCCGGTCCATGGCCGGCAGGAGCGGGTTCATCTCGTGGGCCGAGATGAGAATCGCGATCTGCTGCTCGGTGGCGATCCGCCTGAGTAGGGTCACCACCTCCTGGGCGCTGCGCAGGTCGAGGTTGGCCAGCGGCTCGTCGAGCAGCAACAGCCTGGGCCGGCTGACGAGGGCATGGGCGATCAGGATCCGCTGCTGCTCGCCGCCGGAGAGCAGGCCCACCCGAGCGTCGGCAAAGCCCTGTGCGCCCACGGCGTCGAGCATCTCGTCCACACGCTGGCGCCGGGACCGCGAGGGGAGGGGGATGCCGAGCCGCTGGCCATCGATCCCCAGCGCCACCAGGTCACGGCCGCGAACGGGCAGGTCTGGGTCGAGCGAGAACTTCTGCGGGACGTAACCGATCTCACGGCCCGACCGCTCCTGGCCGCCGATCCGCACGCTGCCGCGGCTCACCGGCTGCATGCCGAGGATGACCCGGAAGAGAGTCGTTTTTCCGGCGCCGTTGGCGCCGATCAGCCCGGTGAACTCCGCCTCGCCGATGGTGAAGCTGACGTCGTCGAGGATCGTGCGTCCGGACAGGCGGACCGTGACGCCGTCGACGACGAGGGCGTCGGCCGTGCGCTGCGTAGCTTCGAGCGCTGCGCTCACCTCAGGCGCTCCGTCGAAGCCCCGGTCGTGACTGCCCGCTCGAGGGCCTTGACCTCGGCCAGCATCCACGATTGGTAGTCATACCCGGGCACCGGCATCGTCTCGTACACGCCGACGACCGGGATCCCGTCCTGTCGCGCCGCGGTCAGGAACGTGTTGGTCAGCGTATCGGTGACCTGCTGGTTGTAGACGAACACCTTGACCCTGTGCTCGGCGAGGAGCTGTCTCTGCAGAGTCACGTCCTGGGGCGCGGGGTCAACGCCGTTCATGATGTCGGTCTGCAACGTGAACGGGGTGAGGATCCGGGCGCCGGCGGCCTGGAGCATGTAGTCGCCGACCGGCTCGGTGACCGCGACAGGTGTGTTGGGGTGGTGGACGGCGAACTGCTTCAGGGCCGCATACCAGGGCTCAAGCGACGCCGCAAAGCGGCTCTCGTGGGCCGCAAAGTAAGCGGCGTGGTCCGGCTGCAGCGCGGCCAGATCTTGCTCGACGGCGCGCCCTACCGCGGCCATGGTTCCCGGCTTGTACCAGAGGTGCGGGTTGGGGGTCGAGTCGGGGAGGCCGAGGAGCTTCTGGACGTCGATCACCCGGCGGGTGGAGCTCGGCTGCGCCGACTCGATCTTGTTCATGTAGCTGTCATAACCGACGCCGTTCTGCACCACGAGCTGCGCTGAGCCCACGACCTGGGCCACGGTCGGGCTGGCCTCGAACGTGTGCGGGTCGGTGTTCGGATTGCTCTCGATGGCGTTGACCGACACGTAGCGCCCGCCGACCTGCGAGATCACGTTGGCGTACTCGTTCTCGGCTCCCACCGCCGCGATCTGGCCTTTGCCCGCGTGCGCGGCGGCGGAGTCACCGCACGCCGCTACAGCCAGGGCCAGCGCGGGGACGCTGACGATGAGGAGGACCGACCGCAGCACGTTCATAGCCGCAGACTATCATAGGACTGAGAATCAGTCTCAATCTCATATCGTCGTGTGCCCGAGTTATGCTTGAAAATGTGAATGCCGTCATCAGGCCAGAATGGGCCGCGCACGCGCGCAACGTCCTGCACCGATCCGGCCATCACAAAGGGGCGGCGCGCGACCGCCTGATCGAGCTGCTCGCCCAGCAGGACTGCGCCCTGACCGCCCAGGAGATCGAGGATGCCCTACGGACCGGAAGTGGTGAGCGCTCCGTCGGCCGCGCCAGCATCTACCGCGCCCTCGAGCTGCTTCACGACCACGCGCTGATCAATCGGCTTGACCTGGGGGACGGGATCGCTCGCTACGAGCCGGCTGATCCAGCCGGGGATCACCATCACCACCTGGTCTGTGACCGCTGCGGCCGGCTCGTGGCCTTCGACGACCCGGCGCTCGAGCGTGCCATCAGCGGCGTCTCGGAGCGTCTCGGCGTGCGCGTGAACTCGCACGACGTCGTGCTCCGGGGCGCCTGCGCGAACTGCGACTGACTACCAGGCGTCGACCGCCGGGCGGCGCTTGCCCGGCCGCGTCCACCACTCGCCGGTCCGCGCGTCGAACAGCTGGTTGATCCAGCGCCGGCTCTCGGCGGGATCGATCACGTCGTCGATCTCGCCGTAGGCGGCCATGTTGATTCCCTGGCCGCGCTCGTAGGCCGCGGCCACGGTTGCCTCGAAGGCGCGCTCGCGCTCGGCCGGGTCCTCGATCGCCTCGAGCTCGCGCCGCATGCCCAGCCGCACCGCGCCCTCGAGGCCCATGCCGCCGAACTCCGACGTCGGCCAGCCGACGCAGAACAGGCCGGCCTTGAAACCCCCGCCGGCCATGGCCTGCGCGCCGAGGCCGTAGCCCTTGCGTAGCACGATCGTCCCGATCGGGACCCCGAGGTTGGCGCCGGTGACGAACATCCGCGCGAAGTGCCTCACCGTGGCCGTACGCTCGGCGGCCGGCCCCACCATGAACCCGGGCGTGTCGCACAGGAACAGGATGGGGAGCGCGAAGGCGTCGCACAGCTGCATGAAGCGGGCCGCCTTGTCGGCGCCGTGGGCGTCGATGGCGCCGCCCAGGTGCGACGGGTCGTTGGCGATCACGCCCAGTGACCGGCCGTCCACGCGGGCGAGCGCGGTGACCATCCCGAGGCCGAAGCCGCGCCGGAGCTCGGTGACGTCATCGAGGAGGGCATGGATGACCTTGCGCACGTCGTAGATGCGCTTGCGGTTTCTCGGGATCAGGGCGCGGAGCTGCTGCTGGTCCGGCGGTTCTGCCGGGTCGCTGGGACCGCGAAAGTAGGAGAGGTAGCGCTGGGCCGCCGCGACGGCCTCGGCGTCGTCCTTGACGCGAAGGTCGACGACGCCGTTGGCGGACTGGATCTCGATCGGACCGACCTCGCCCGGCTCAAAGACGCCGAGCCCGCCCCCCTCGATCATCGCCGGGCCGCCCATCCCGATGCTCGAGTCCTCGCTGGCGATCACGACATCGCAGCAGCCCAGGAGCGCGGCGTTGCCGGCGAAGCAGTAGCCGGAGGCAATCCCCACGAGCGGGACGAGGCCGCTGAGGCGGGCGAACAGGTTGAAGGCCCGGCAGTCGAGCCCGGCCACGTGGGGCCAGTCGACATCCCCGGGACGCCCGCCGCCCCCCTCGGCGAAGAGCACGACCGGGAGCCGGCGCTTCTCGGCGATCTCGAACAGGCGGTCCTTCTTGAGGTGGTTGCGCATCCCCTGGGTCCCGGCGAGGACCGTGTAGTCGTAGGACATGGCGACGGTCGGGTGGCCCTCGATATCGCCGATGCCGGCGACGAGGCCGTCGGCCGGTGTGCGGCGAATCAGCTCGTCCTTCTCCCGCCGGCTCTCCTGGGCGGCGAAGATCAGCGGCCCGTACTCGACGAACGTCTCCGGGTCGACCAGGTCGGCCAGGTTCTCCCGGGCTGTGCGGCGGTTCTGCTCTCGGCGCTTGGCCACCGCCTCCGAGCGCGCCTCGTCCTCGGTCAGGTGATGGCGGTCGAGGACTGCCTGGAGGTCCTCCCGGGTCTCGCCGGAGTGCGGCTCGTCCGTCTCGGAGCTGTCGGTCACGGGCGCGCCGTTCATCTCGACCACCGCCAGCAGCTGGCCCTCCTCGACCGTCTGGCCGACCTCCACCTCGAGGCGGCGAAGCACTCCGGCCCCGTCGGCGACGATCTCGTGCTCCATCTTCATCGCCTCGAGCACGATCAGGGCCTCGCCCGCCCCGACGGCCTCCTCGGGCCGGCGGCCGACGGCGATGACCGTGCCGGCGAAGGGCGCGGTGACGTGGGCCTCGTCTGGCATGGCTGGCATGATCCCGCACCGCGATGGCGGAGCTGGTCCTCGACGGCGATGCGCTCCAGGTACGCCTGCACAGTTGGGAGCGGGCGGCCGCGTTTCACGGTGACGTCACGGTCCCTCTTTCCACGGTGCGGGAGATTTCGGTCGATCCAGACCCGTGGCGGTCCCTGCGGGGAATCCGCGCCCCCGGCACCGGGTTTCCCGGCGTGATCGCCTACGGGGTCAGGCGGATGACCGGCGAGCGGCCCGACTTCGCCGCGATCCTGGGCCGCAAGCCGGCCGTCCGGATCGAGCTCGACGCACCGGCCCAATTCGGCCGGCTGCTCGTGACCGTGCCCGATGCGGCGGCCACAGTGGCCGGCCTGCAGGGTCTGGGCCGCGGCTAGGCGACCTGGCGCTGCGTGTCGGTGCCGGCCGGGCCGAGCGCGGCGCGGTAGCCCGCGGCGAGCTGCTCCATCGAGCCCTCCCAGGTCCGGCCCTCGACGCCGGCCAGGGCGGCGCGGCGGATCCGCTCGCGGTGCAGGTCATCGCCGGTCAGCTCGAGCATCGCGTCGGCCAGGGCCGTCGGATCGGCGGGAGCCAGGCGCCCGGTCTCGCCGTCGACGATCAGAGACAGCGGACCGCCTTCGGCGACGGCGACCACCGGGAGCCCGCTCGCTTGGGCTTCGACCACGACCTGGCCGAAGGTGTCGGTGCGGCTGGCGAACAGGAACACGTCGGCGCTGGCGTAGGCCCGGGGGAGGGCGTCTCCCTCGAGCCAACCCAGGAAGGTGGCCGTGTCGCCCAGACGGGCGCGAAGCTGTTCCTCCTCTGGCCCGCCCCCGGCCAGGAGGAGGTGGAGACGCGGGTCACGCTCCCGGGCGGCCAGGAACGTTTCGGCCAGCAGGTCGACGCCCTTCTCCTTGGTCAGGCGACCCGCGTACAAGACTTTGATCTCGCCGGGGAGGTGGTGGGGATCCCGGAGGCCGGGGCTGAACCGGGTGAGATCGACGCCGCGATCCCAGCGCCCGATCCGCTCCTCGGCGATCCCGAGCTGGCGGAGCCGGTCGTCGCTGGCCGGGCTCGGCGAGAGGACGACGCCGCAGCGGCGGTAGAAGGCGGAGAGGACGAAGGAGACCATCGCCTCGAAGTTCTGCTGCCCGGTGCGCAGGCCCGCGTAGGCGGCGAGCTCGGTGTGGTAGCTGCCGATGACCGGGAGCTCGAGGACCCGGGCCAGGAGCCAGGCGGCGAACCCGGCGGGGCCGGGGGTGGGGAGGTGAATCAGGTCGTAGCGGCCCTCGGCCAGCGCATCGACGATCGCCGGGAGGCTGGGGATCCCGATCTTCAGCCCCTTGTAGAAGGGGATGTCGACTTCGGCCACCGCGCTCAGGCGCCGGTCGACATCGGCGTCGGTGCCGATCACCTCGACGTCGAAGCCGGGAACGCCGCGTTCCCGGATCTGGCGGATCGTGTGGGTCACGCCGTGCATCCCCCCGAGGCCGTCGGCGACGATGGCCACGCGGGGGCGTTCGCCTTCGTTGCGGCTGAGCTTGAACTTCTCCCGGCCCAGGAAGGCCGAGGCGGCGGCGTAGGGGATGGCGGGGATGCAGGCGTCGAACAGCTCGGTGGCGAGGCGGGGCAGGTCGGGCGGCTCCGGGCTCTCGGCCGAAGCCGTGATGTCGCCGATGGCGGAGGCGAGCTTGCGCTCGTGGATGCGCCGCCCGCGGCGGTAGAGGTCCGGGTGGCTGAGCTCGCCCTCCTGGAGGAGCTCGAGCAGGCTGAGCTCGTCGACGCCGAGATCCATTGCCTCGAGCCACCCACGGAGCAGGGCGCGGGCGTCGTCGGGACCGAGGTCGCGGCTGACCGATCCGCGCCGGGCGTCGCCCTCACGCATCACCCGCTCGACGATCCCGAATACCGCCGCCGGGTCCGGTCGTCCCGCGGTGGGCACGTCAGCCAGGGCGCGGATGGCGAGCGAGATGGCCGCGTGGGTCCACTTGGCGGCGCTTCCCTGGTCGCCGTGCGAACCGGCACGGCCGGCCCGGATGTGGGCCAGGAACTCCTTTGGCGTGGCTGCGTACGGGGTCTCCGTAAACGTGCGGCCGATATCGACGCCGGCGTGATCATCGGAGCCGCCGATGGCCGTGCCCCCGTGCGTCTCGATGTAGACGAAGGCGGGCAGGTTGAGCTCCTTGGCTCGCGAGCCGTTGCGGGTCTCCCAGATCGGGAAGAGCTCGGCCAGGCGCCGGCGGTGGGTGGGCGTCAGCGGAGCTTCGACGGCATAGAAGGGATGGGCCAGGGCGGTGGTGATCTCGTGGCGGTGGAGGTAGTCGGCGCATGTCTCGACATCGTCGTTGTGCGCCTGTAGCCACTCGTGGTCGTCCTCGGTGATGCCGTAGCAGAGGACATGCACGGCCTGCGGCTCATTCTTGAACCAGACCGTCAGCTCTTCGGAGACGAACGTGTCCGGCAGGTGGTCGAGGGTCAGGGCGCCGGCGATTGTGTCGTGGTCGGTGATGGTCACGAAATCCATTCCGTTGCGCTTGGCCAGCTCGTACACCTCTTCCGGAGGCGTGGCGCACTCGGGAAGAGCCAATGACCGCTGGATCCCGAGCTTCGAGAGCTCGGATGCGGTCGAATGCACATGCATGTCGGCACGGCTATGAGTGGTCATGGGCATAAATTCGCCTGCAAATCGAAGGATCCGGTGAAAGAGATGGGCAGCTTGTGTGACATTTCTGTGAAGTGGCGAGGAGCCGCCGCCTCGGGGCGCGAACCTTGCGCGCATGTTTGCCCTCGAGCCCGGGACCGCACGCCGTGGCGAGGAGGTCATTCTCGAGCGGGGCGACGTCCGGCTCGAGCTTGGGCTGAGGCCCTTTGGCTTCAGCGTCTGGCGGGGCGAGGAGCTGCTGCTGCGCGGCGGCCGGGCCTGGGCGGCCGAGGGAACCTGCGCCGACCGCTTCATCAAGTTGACCGAGGGGGTGCTGGTCGAGGAGATCCTGACCTCGGTGGAGCGAGCCGCCGAGGGAACGCTGGTCGCCTCGGCGGGGGAGAAGGTCGAGCTGCTGCTCGTGCTGGAGGGCGGTCGTCGCGCCCGGCTCTGCCTCTGGTTCTGCGGCGAGGCGATTGCGCTCGAGCTGAAGTCCGAGGGCTACCCGCTGCGCCTCGGGCTGGAGTGGGACCGGGGGTCCGGCGAGCGACTGGTGGGGCTCGGGGCCCGGCACGGCCTCGTCCTGGACCAGTCGGGCCGCAGCGTCCAGCTCGGGGCCGATCGTCGCTATACGGGACCGGACTGTCCGCCCGAGCTCCTGGCCGCGGGCGGAATCCCGCAGGGCGATTGCGCGCCCATGCCCTGGTTGCTCTCGAGCGCCGGGTACGGGGTGCTCGTACAGAGTGAGGCCAACGGCGTCCGCTTCGATCTGGCCGGCGCCGTTGCCGTCTCGGCGCGGGCATCAGCCGGCCCGCTGCGCGTCGTCCTCTCGTGCGCTGCGACGCCGGCGGCGAGGGTGCGGCAGCTGTGCCGGCTCACCGGCTTTCCCGCCCTGCTCCCAGAGTGGGGCTACGGCTTCTGGAAGAGCCGGGACGTCTACGAGCACCAGGACGACGTGCTCGATGACTTCGAGGGCTTTGCCCGCTGCGAGATCCCGCTTGACGCGATCGTCATCGACTCGCCGTGGGAGACGCAATACAACACGTGGAAGTTCAACCCCCACCAATTCCCCGACCCCCGGGGGATGATCCGGCGCATGCGGGCCGCCGGGGTGCGGACCGTCGTCTGGGTCACCCCGTGGGTCAACCTCGATTCACGTGACGGCCAGATCCCACCCCAAGCGGGGTCGGAGCGACTCCACGCCGAGCCCGCGTCCAACTATGCCTCGGGGGCGGCCGGGGGACACTTCGTCCGGGGCGCCGACGGGCAGCCGTTCGTGACCGAGTGGTGGATGGGCACCGGCTCGCCGATCGACTTCACGAGCACGGCGGCCGAGGCGTGGTGGCGGGGCCAGGCTCGGCAGGTCCTCGAGCTCGGGGTGGAGGGGATCAAGGCCGACGACGGCGAGGGCTACTACATCCCCGACGAGGCCAGGCTGGCCGACGGGCGGACCGGGGCGCAGGCCGCATGGGCGCTCGGCGGCTTGCACCGGCGCTGCCTGCAGCGGGCGCTCGACGAGGTCCATCCCGATCGCGGCGTCCTGTTCGGGCGCAGCGGGTGGACCGGGCAGCAGGCGGTGGGGATGACCTGGGCTGGGGACCAGGCATCTGACTTCTGGTCGCTGCGGGCCTTGGTCGGCGCGACGCTGAACGCGGCGCTGAGCGGGATCTCGAACTGGTCGCACGACGTGGGCGGCTACCTGGGGCATCGGCTGGTCGAGCGCTGCCCGCCCGAGCTCCTGGTCCGGTGGGTCCAGTTCGGCTGCTTCACCCCGCTGATGCAGGCCCACGGGCGGATGCCCCAGGAGCCCTGGCACTACTCCGAGCGGGTGGCCGGGCTGTATCGGGGCTACGTGCTCCTGCACGAGCAGCTCGTGCCCTACGTGCGGGGCGCGGCCCTGTCGGCATCAAGGACGGGGCTGCCGATCATCCGGCCCCTGTGCCTGACTGATCCTGGTGACCCGCGGGGATGGACGCTGGCCGACGCCTACGGGTACGGGCCTTCGCTGTGGGTGGCGCCGGTGCTAGATGCCGAGGCGCGGAAGCGTTCGGTCGTGCTGCCACGGGGCGAGTGGATCGAGACCTGGTCCGGGCGTTCGGTGGTCGGGGGCGCATCGGTTTCGGTCGAGGCGCCCCTGGAGCGCATCCCGGTGTGGGTCCGCGCCGGGTCCGTTGTCGTGACGTACCCGGCCTCTCACGTGGCGGCCGGGCTCGGCGATGTGGCTGAGGGCGAGCGGCCGCTGGTGGCGACCCTGTGGGGGGAGCCGCGCCTCGGCCGAGCCTCGGCCCGGCTGGCCGATGGCACGCGGGTGTCGTGGCGGCGCGGGCGCTGGAACGTGTCCGCCGAGCGGGAGATCGAGTTCCGGGAAGTCGGCTAGAGCGCGGCGAGCAGTTCCTGGGGACTTGCGTTGTCGGACGCGTCCTTGGCCATCTGCTTGAACAGGACCTCGCCGCCTGGCCCGATGACCATCGCCCCGCCGAGCTGTGAGGCATTGCCGATGACGCGGCCCTGAACCTTGCCGGTGCGAAGCATGGTCAGGGCACCCTTGGCGACGCTCTTGGGTCCGAGGAGATCGCCTACGCCGCCGACCTTGAGCCCGGCCGCCTTGTAGCTCTCGCGTTCCTCGTCGGCCAGGATCGGCAGGCTGAGCTCGTGACGGCGCCGGAAGTGGGCGGCGTGCCGGGGCGTCGCTTGCCCGATGAGCACGAGATCGAGACCCGCCTGGTCGAACTGCTCACGCGCGCGATCCAACTGGACCGCGTGTCCCTGGCAATGAATTCAGCCGTAGTGCCGGAGCCAGACCAGGGCGACGGGCCGGTCCTGCCAGAGATCGCCGAGGCGCACGTCGTTGCCGTCGTGGTCAGGGAGGACGATGTCATCCAGAGCGCTCGGCACGTTCCGAAACCTACACTCCCGCCATGCCCGAGGTCCTGTGGACACCGTCGCCGGAGCGGATCGATCAAACCTGTCTGACGCGCTATCAGGCCTGGCTTCGTGAGACGCGCGGGCTGAGCTTCGACGACTACCAGGAGCTGTGGCGCTGGTCGGTGTGGGAGCTCGAGGACTTCTGGGGCTCGATCGTCGAGTTCTTCGAGGTTCGGTTTCATTCGGAGCCGCAGGCCGTCCTGGGCTCGGCCGAGATGCCGGGGGCGACCTGGTTTCCGGGCGCGACGTTGAATTACGCCGAGCACGTCTTCCGGGGGAAGACCGCCTCTGAGCTGGCGCTTCGGTTTGCCTCCGAGCTTCGTTCCACTGGGGAATGGACATGGGAGCGGTTGGAGTCCGAGACGGCTTCGATTGCCGCGGCGCTGTGTTCACTCGGTGTCGGCCCGGGCGACCGGGTCGCGGCGTACATGCCGAACATCCCGGAGACCGTCGCCGGCTTTTTGGCCTGCGCGTCGATCGGAGCCGTCTGGTCCTCGGCCGCGCCCGAGTTCGGGGCGCGGAGCGTCATCGACCGCTTCTCGCAGATCGAGCCCAAGGTGCTCCTGGCGATCGACGGCTACCGCTACGGCGGGCGCGACCACGACCGGGAAGCCGCGGTGGAGGGGATCGCGGCGGAGATCCCGGGCCTGGAGCACGTCGTCCGGCTTGGGTACCTGGACGGGTCAGGCTGGCCTGATGATTTTCTAGTTTCCGGTTCTTCTTTAGGGTTCGAGCCGGTCCCGTTCGACCACCCGCTGTGGGTGCTCTACTCGTCGGGGACGACCGGGCTCCCGAAGCCGATCGTTCACGGGCAGGGCGGGATCCTGCTCGAGCAGCTGAAGAACGGCTTCCTCCACCTCGACGCCCAGGCCGGCGACCGGCTCTTCTGGTTCTCGACCACCGGCTGGATGATGTGGAACTTTCTCGTCGGGGTGCTCCTGACCGAGGCCTCGATCGTCTTGTTTGACGGGAACCCGGGCCACCCGGATATGAACCGGCTATGGGACCTGGCCGAGGAGACGGGGATAACGACGTTCGGGACGAGTGCTGCCTTCATCGCCTCCTCGATGAAGGCCGAGGTGACCCCGCGCAGTGAGGACCGGTCGCTTGAGTCGCTACGGGCGGTCGGCTCCACCGGCTCGCCCCTGTCCCCGGAGGGCTTTCGCTGGATCTATGACGAGCTCGGCGACGACACATGGCTCTTCTCGACCTCGGGCGGGACCGATATGTGCACGGCATTCGTGGGCGGGGTGCCGATCCTGCCCGTCTACCTGGGCGAGCTCCAGGGCCGGATGCTGGGCGCGTCGGTTGAGGCCTGGGATCCCTCCGGCCAGCCGCTGGTCGACGAGGTGGGGGAGCTCGTGATCACGCGGCCGATGCCCTCGATGCCGCTGTTCTTCTGGGGCGATTCGGATGGCTCGCGCTACCGCGAGAGCTACTTCGACATGTATCCCGGCGTCTGGCGGCACGGGGACTGGATCAAGATCACCGACCGCGGCACGGCGGTGATCTACGGGCGCTCCGACTCGACGATCAACCGGGGCGGCGTGCGGATGGGGACGTCCGAGATCTACCGCGCCGTCCTGGCCCTCGATGAGGTCGTCGATGCGTTGGTCGTCGATGTCCCGCGGCCCGGCACAGACGGATGGATGCCGCTGTTCGTGGTCCTGGGCGAGGGCGCGTCGCTGGACGACGGGCTGGTGGACTCGATCCGCGGGCGCATCCGGTCAGATGTCTCGCCCCGCCACGTCCCAGACGAGGTGGTGGCCATCGAAGAGGTCCCGCGAACCCTCTCCGGCAAGGTGCTGGAAGTGCCGGTGAAGCGGATTCTCTGCGGCGTGCCGGTGGACGAGGCGGCTTCGAAGGAATCGCTGGCCAATCCAGAGGCGCTGGATTTCTTCGCCGATTGGGGGGGTGGAAAGCCCTAGCTGGACGCTCTTACTGAGAGTGATGGAAATTTGGTCCTATTGGCCAAAAAACGAGCACTCTCAGCATGGGCTCGACGCTTGACGCGAAAATCGCTGCGGTGGCAAAGCGGCAGCGGGGCTACATCAAGCGAGTCCAGTTGCTCAAGCTGGGACTGGGATCTGACGCGATCGCCTATCGCGTGCGCATCGGTCGCCTCATCCCCGTCTACGCCGGCGTCTACGCCGTCGGCCACCTTCCCACCCTCCCGCAGGACCGAGCCGTCGGCGCGCTGCTGGCGTGTGGGGAGGGAGCGGTCCTCAGCCACTCCACCGCCGCGACCGCCTGGGGGATCTTCAAACGCTGGGAGATGCCGTTCGAGGTGTCGGCGCCGACGAACCGGCGCCGCACCGGGATCATCGTCCACCGCACGCGACTGGAACGCTGTGACATCAGGACGCAAATCGGCCTCCGGGTGACTTCCGCCGCGCGCACGCTCCTCGACGTGGCGCCGCGGTTCCGTGACAAGGGCCTACGACGGGCGATCGCCGACCAGCGACGCGCCGGGCACCTCCATATGGACGAGTTGGTTGATGTGGTCGACCGGTTTCCCCGCGCGCCCGGCACCCACCGGCTGCGCCCGCTGCTCAACGTCCCCCGTGGGGGACCGACCCGCTCCGGACTCGAGGACAAGTTCGTCGCCTTCTGCATCCGATCTGGGCTGCCGGAGCCGGAGACCAACGTCTGGGTGGCCGGCCGGGAGGTGGATGCGTGGTTCCCGCGCGAGCGGCTGATCGTCGAGCTCGACGGCTACGAGTTCCACTCCGACCCCGGGACCTTCGAGGGCGACCGGGACAACGACGCCACCGCGCTGGCCCTGGGGATTCCGACGGTCCGCGTCACGGAGGACCGGATCGACAACCGGCCAGAGGAGGAGGCGCGCCGGCTCCACGTGATCCTCGAGCACCTACGTGATTCTTAGCCTTCTCTGAAACTCGGCTGGCACCGTTGGTAGGTCCGCGATGCAACGACTGCTCAAGCACAAGTTTCTTGTCGCCCTGCTGGCCGTTCTTCTGCTGGCCGGCGGAGGTGCGGCCTACGCCGCCACCCAGACGGGAGCAAACCCCCAGCAGGCCCTGCTGAACGATGTCGCCAAGCGGCTCAACGTCAGCCCCTCGCAACTGCGATCGGCGGTCCAGGGCGCCCTGCTCGATCGGATTGAGGCCGCGGTCAAAGCCGGGCAGCTGACCCAGGCCCAGGCCAACCGCCTGAAGCAGCGGATCGCGAAGGGCGGGCTGCCGCTAGGGATCATCGGGGGAGGGGGGATGTGGCGCCATGGGTTCGGACCGAGGCGAGGGTTCGGCCCGGGGCCCGGCTTCGCGGGGCCGGCCGTCGGGCCGTTCGCCGGCGCGGCGAAGTACCTCGGGATCAGCGAGAAACAGCTTCTGAGCGACCTCCGAGGGGGGAAGACGCTGGCGCAGGTCGCCCAAGCCCAGGGCAAGTCGGTCAGCGGGCTTGAGCAGGCAATCGTCTCGTCCGAGACCACACGTCTGGACACTCTGGTCAGCAAGGGCTACCTGACCAAGGCCCAGGAGCAGCGCCGGCTGAGCCTGATCACGCGCGCGATCGATCGCCTGGTTGAGCACGCGGGCATCATGGCGGGACCGCCAGGCCAGACGCCGATGAAACCGCTCAGGCCCGGCGCCGTCCCTCCGGCGCTGTTCGGGAGCGGGCAGGGAGGACCGCCGGCCGGTGGACCCGCGGGAGCGGGAGGGCTGTCGGGAGGACCGCCGCCGCCAGCGGCGTAAGGGTTCTTAGAGAGCCTTCATCTTTCTCTTCAGGGTTCTTCACCAGTGCGTGCTGAACTGGGTTGAGCGGGTAGTGACAACGAGAGATAAATGCCAGGAGTTGCAATAACACGATGACGCGCCCCACTCGTCTGCTTCCAGTTCTTGCCGCCGCTCTGGTCGGCGCCGCGATCGCCGTGATCGCCACCAGCGGCGGAAGCACCCATTCGGTGACCACAACCGTGGTCCAGCCGACGAGCGCAGCCACGCTGCCGAGCTCCATGACCTCCAACCAGGGACTGTCTGTCAACCAGATCTATCGCCAGGATGGGCCTGGGGTGGTCGACATCACCGTGACGGCAACGACGAGCTCCGGCGGATTCTTCGGTGGCACCCAGCAGACGCAGGGCGAGGGTGCCGGCGTGGTCTATGACAAGAAGGGCGACATCCTGACCGACGAGCACGTGGTCGACAACGCCACCTCGGTGACCGTGACGTTCGAGAACGGATACAAGGTCGGCGCCAAGGTGGTGGGGACCGACCCGTCCACCGATGTGGCGGTCATTCATGTCGACGCCCCGGCCTCGCAGCTACACCCGATCGCGATGGCCGACTCCTCGAACGCCCAGGTTGGCGATCCGGTCGTGGCCATCGGCAGCCCGTTCAGCCTTCCCGAGACCGTGACCGCGGGCATCGTCAGCGCCGTCGGCCGCAGCATCACCGCGCCCAATGGGTTCCAGATTCTCGGAGCGATCCAGACCGACGCGGCAATCAACCCCGGTAACTCGGGTGGCCCACTGCTCGACGGGGATGGTCGCGTGCTCGGCCTGTCCGACCAGATCGAGACCAACAACACGACGCCGACGGGGCAGGGGTCAAGCTCGGGCGTCGGATTCGCGATCGCCTCGAACATGGTCGTCCACATCGCCAACGACATCCTGGCCGGTCACCCCGTCAAGCACCCGTACGTCGGCGTCGATCTCAACGGCGGCTCCACCGGCGGCGCCGAAATCAGCCAGGTCGAGCCGGGTTCGCCGGCCTCGAACGCGGGTCTGCAACAGGGTGATGTTGTGACCGCGATCGACGGCAAGAAGATGACCTCGACGCAGCAGTTCATCGAGACCGTCGACAATTACAGCCCGGGTCAGGTGGTCACGCTGACGGTCAAGCGCGGCAGCGGCAGCCAGAGCATCAAGCTCACCCTCGGCACGCGGCCGAACGCAGCCCCCAGCGGCGGGTAGTCGTCAGCTCGTGGCCGCCGCCCACTGGGCGATGGCGCGGTCCATGAGCTCGCGGTGCACGGAGCGGGTCCGTCCGGTGCGACGGGTCCAGTGGCCCTCGGAGTCGAGGATCCAGGCGTTCGTGTCATCGGCCAGGCAGCGCTCGAGCGTGTCGTCGAGCTCGGCCCGGAGCTCGGGGTCGGTGACCGGAGCCACGAGCTCGACCCGGGTGTCGAGGTTGCGGGGCATGAGGTCGGCGGAACCGATGTAGTAGGTGCGCTCCTCGCCGCGGAAGAAGGCGTACACGCGCGAGTGCTCGAGAAAGCGGCCGACGATTGAGTGGACGGTGATCGTTTCGCTCACGCCCTCGAGGCCGGGGATGAGGCAGCAGATCCCGCGGATGATCAGGTCGATGGGGATGCCGGCGCGGGAGGCTCGATACAGGGCCTGGATGCAGCGCCGGTCGACGAGGGAGTTCATCTTCATGACGATCCGCGCTTCCTGTCCCGCCTCGTGGGCGGCGATCGTGCGCTCGATCTCCTCGATCAGGCCGGTGCGCAGCGATCCGGGCGCGATCAGCACCTTGCGCTCACGCACCGGATGCCCGTAGCCGGTCAGCGTGTTGAACAGGTTGGCCACCTCCTGACCGAGCTCGTGGTCGGTCGTGAAGAGGCCGAAGTCCTCGTACAGGCGGGCGTTCTTGGCGTGGAAGTTGCCCGTCCCGATCATCACGTAGTTGCGGACCGCGCCGCGCTCACGCCGCACCACGAGGATCGCCTTTGCGTGCGTCTTCAGCCCGGGGATGCCGTGGACCACGTGGGCCCCCGCCTTCTCCAGCGCGCGTGACCACTGGATGTTCAGCCGCTCGTCGAAGCGGGCCTTGAGCTCCACCAGGCAGACCGCCTGCTTGCCCTTCTCGGCGGCCCGGATCAGCGACGGCACGAGCTCGGAGTCGTCGGAGGTCCGGTACACGGTCATCTTGATCGCGAGTACGTCGGGGTCGTCGACCGCCTGCTCGACGAAGCGCTCGACGCTGGCCGAGAACGAGTGGTACGGGTAGTGGACGAGGATGTCCTCGGTCTGCATGGGCGTGAACACGTCGGCCTTCTCGTCGCCCTCACCCGCGGCCGGGGCGAAGGACGGATGCATGACCGGCGTCCACGGCGGCAGCCGCAGATCAGCGTGCCCGTCGACCCCGACGATCTGCCACAGATCGGACATGTCTAGGAGTCCGTCGACGTCGTAGACCTGCATCTCGTCGACCCCCAGCCACTCGACCAGCCGCGCGCGTAGCGCCGGATCCATTTCGGCGCCGACCTCAAGCCTCACCACCTCGCCGAAGCGGCGACGGCGGAGCTCGTCCTCGACCGCCGCGAGCAGATCGTCGGCCTCGTCGTTGACCTCGAAGTCGGCGTCGCGGGTGACCCGGAAGAGGTCGTGGCTGACGATCTCCATCCCGGGGAAGAGGGCGTCGAGATGGCGCGCGATCACGTCCTCCAGGGGGATGAAGGTGTTCCTCCGAATCTCGACGAAGCGCGGGAGCACCTCCTTGGGCACCTTCACGCGGGCGTAGGAGTCGTGGTCGAGCTCGGGGTCACGCAGCCGGACGATCAGGCTCAGGGACAGATTCGAGATGTAGGGGAAGGGCCGGCCGGGCCCGATGGCGAGCGGGGTGAGCACGGGGAAGATCTGCTCCCGGAAGTGGCGCCGAATCTCCTCGTCCGAGGCCCCCGACTCCTCGCAGTTGACGACCCGGATGCCGTTGGAGGAGAGCTCGGGACAGATGACGCTGTGGAACTGGCGCGAGTGGCGCTGGTCCTGTTCGCGGACCTTCTCGGCGATGCCCTCGAGCGCCTGGGTCGGCGTCAGCCCATCTGGACCACGCACGTCGATGCGGGCGTCGACCTGGTCGTGCACGCCGGCGACGCGGATCATGAAGAACTCGTCCAGGTTGGTGACGAAGATGGCGAGGAACTTCACCCGCTCGAGCAGCGGCAGCGACTCGTCCTCGGCGAGCTGGAGCACGCGGTCGTTGAAGTCGAGCCAGGACAGCTCGCGGTTGGTGAAGAGCGAGGTGTCGCTGAACTCGTCGAGCGCGCGCGGCAGCCCGTCGGGCGCCGTGCGCACCTGGGCCACGCTGGCCCGCGCTTGGACGGCCGCGGCGGCCTCGTCCTGGCGGCTCGCTCCCAGCGGAGCGCGCGCGCTCACCGGCTGCCTACCGGCGCGCCCGCGGCAGCGATCGCGGTGAGTTCGGCGGGGCGCAGGAGGACGACCAGCTCGCCCTTGGCGATACCGGCCAGGCCGCCCTTCTTCATCCTGGCCTGGGTACCGGTGAGGTCATGGAGCTGCAGCGAGAACGAGGGATCGTGGCCGACGAGGAGCACGTTGCCGAGGCCGGCCGTGATCGCCTGTACATCGAACGGCTCACCACCCAGCGCCGGTTCGACGGTCACCTCGACACCGAGCGGCTCACAGGCCAGCTCGGCGGTTTCGAGCGCACGGCGCTTGGGGCTCGACAGGCAAACGTCGATCTCCTCGCCGAGATACGCCAGCGCCCGACCTGCTGCCTCAGCCTGGGTGCGTCCCTTCTCGGTCAGCGGCCGCTCTTCATCTGGCTCTCCATCGGCTGCCTCAGCATGTCTCAGCAACCAGAGCATTCCCCTGGAATCGTAGTCCTCCGACATAGCAGGCGCTAAATCGCCAGATTTCTGGTCAGGGGACCGATGGGGCTCGCGATCAACCGGTGAAGTCCGGGTCTCCGGCGCTGTGGAGCGCCGTGGCGTCGCCCACGGTGACGAGCTTCACCGAGGCGGCGGTATGTACCTGATGGCGACGGTTGCCGTTGACCGCGTCCGAGCGCACGAGGTAGCGGCCAGGGGCCAGGGAGATGCGCAGCCGGAGGTGCCACCGATCTCGCCCTGCGGCGAGATATTCCACGGGCCGGCGGCAGGAGCGAGCCCGCGTGAGCTTGCCGGTGCGTAGGACGAAGCGGCAGCGCCCGCCCCCCAGCGGGCGGTAGATCATCACGTACACGTGCGCGACCCGCTCGCGCTTGTGCGCCGCGGTGCTGGCGAACGGGCAGGCCGCTTCGCCCGCCGTGCCCGAGGCCACGAGCAGCTTCCGGGTGGCGCGCACGCGGCGCTTGGTCAGCTTCGAGTGGGGCCGCGTCGAACACGCCTTGAAGGGATGGCCGGCGTAGAACACCGGCGGCAGCGGCTTCCCGACGCCGGGCACGCTCCCGGGCTCCTCGTGCACGGGTAGGCGGAGCTGGAGGTCCGCCAGCTGGATCGTGAACTGCCCGTTCGACGTCCGGGCGTAGGGCGAGTCCTGACCCAGGAGCTCGAGCTTGGGGATGTGGCCGGCGGCGAAGTGCCAGGCGCCGGGGTGGAGCTGGAAGACCTGGAGTCCGTCCGGGTTGTTCGAATCGATCCGGTAGAGCCCGCGGGCGACGAGCGTCTCGGTGTTTGTGGTGGGGTCGACGTCCCACAGCCGCGCCGCGATGAAGGGGTAGGTCCCGGTGACGTCCAGATCGGCGATCACGGTCGGCGAGCCGAGCAGCGTGTAGCCGGGCCCCTGGACGGCGGGCAGGCGATAGGTGGCGACCCCGGTGCCCTGGTCGGTGCCCGATGCGGTGCCGCAGGGATCGTTGCCCGCGAGGATCGGGTCGACGGTCTTGGCGATCGTCGGGTTGCCGGCGTTCGAGACGATCGTCTGCACGGGTGCCGCGCTGTAGTCGACCTCGCCGGGATGAAGAGCGGACCAGCTCGAGGCGGTGTAGGGGCCGCCGGATGGCACGGTCGTGGGGCAGGTCTCGATCGTGGCGGTGGCGCTCGGCGCGGGCTGGCTACCGGCGCCCTTGAGGTAGTAGTTTAAGAAGCCCTGGATGGCGGTCGAGAGAAGCGCCTCGTCGCCCGACTTGTTCGCCGCTCGCTCGTGGCCGAAGTCGCCGTCGAACAGGGAGATGGGATCGGACGGGTAAAGGGAGCGGTCGAGGTTGTAGTAACGCAGCGCCTCGTCGACCGGGAACAGATCGTCGGTGAATCCGTTGGCGATGAGCAGCGGCGCCGGCGCCTGCTTCGGGAAGCCGTAGGCGCCGTCGAGCAGGTAGTAGGGCGAGTGGTACTCGGCGATCTGCTGGACGATGCTCGTCGCCTCCGGGTTGGAGTCATACGGCTCGCCCGCGTTGAGGAGACCGAACCAGGTGGTCAGGTCGGCCTGCGAGTTCGTGCCCGGCGGGGCGTAGTTGCCGCTTTCCTGACCGAGCGCGTAGAGGCCGGAGACGAACGACTGCTTCTCGACCCCGATCGGGGAGAGGTCGGCGGTGGGCGACGTGACCTGATAGTCGAGCGTGCGCCCGTTCGGCAGGAGCGAGTAGGCGAGGTCTGACCAGGGAATGACGGGCGCGGCGGCGGTGATCGACAGGGGCGTGCCGTCTGGGCTCGTCCACGGGCTGAGCGACCCGTCGGCGTTCATCACCCGGTTCTTGAGCGTCGCCAGCTCAAGCGAGACGCCGCCCCCGTAGGACTCGCCGGTGACGCCGATGTGACCGGGGCTGACCAAGCCCTCGTCGACGAGCAACCCGATGGCGTACTGGACATCCCGCGCCTCGTAGCGCTCATCGTCGAGCCGGATGTAACCGTTGGCGCAGACGGTCTCGAAGTACACGGGAGTCTCCGCCTGCTGGGCCGCCTTTCCGCACGAGTCGCCGAAGCCGCGAGCGGTGATCTGGAAGACGGCATAGCCCTGTTTGGCCCACGCGTCGGCGGTCGGTCCGTAGAACTCGGTGTTGCTGGGGCCGCCGGCCGACGAGCCCCAGCCGTGGCTCTGCACGATTAGCGGGTAGGGCCCGTCAGGGCCCGAGCTCGGCGCCGGGGGCAGGATCACGTAGACCTCAAGCGGTGTGCCATCGAAGCTCTTCAGGCGGATATCGGGTCCGCTGGTGCCGTTGTCAGTGCCGTGGCAGACCCGCACTCCGTCGGACTGACCGGCACACGGAATCGGCTGGCCGCTGATCGTCTGGCCGGAGAAAACGGTTGTCACCGGTACGGCCGAGGCAGCCGCCGGCGCCAGGAGCAGCCCACAAACCAGCGCCAAGACCACGCACCCTTTCATCCCGGGGGGGAAGATAGTCGGCGCGGGGGTGGTGGAGCGCTGGTTAGCCGATCAGGAGCCGGCGGCCGAAGACCCGCTCAAAGGCCTCGCTGTCGCCGTAGCGCTCGACGCTCCAGCGCGGCAGGGTGAGGTCACCCGCCGCCTCGAGGTGAAGATCGACTCCCTTGCCGTTGCCGTGCAGGCGGACCTCGCGCACCGACTGGTCACGCCCCCGTTCGAGGTGCTCGGCCAGACGGAGGATGACCGAACAGCGCGCCACCAGCTCCTCGTCGCCCTCACGGGCCAGGCTTGCCATCTCGCCGAGCTTGGGCGCTCCCTTGCGGTGATAGCGGCTGATCTGGGCGATCAGCGCCCGCTCCCGGGGATCGAAGCCGGGCAGCTCGGCGGACACGATCAGGTATCGGCTGTGCTTGTGGTGGTCGTCGTAGGAGATCGTCATCCCGACGTCGTGGAGCATGGCCGCGGCCCAGAGCAGTTCCCGCTCGCCCTCGGTGGGTTCCAGCAAGCCACCTGCAGCCAGGGAGTCGAACATCTGGAGGGAGAGCTCGGCCACGTGGGCGACGTGCATAAGGTCGGCCTCGTACTGAATGGCGAGGTTGGCAACCGCGGCCCGACGAACATCCTCAAACAGTGGCTCGCGTCCCGCGAACAGCTCGCGGTCGAAGAACACACCCTCGCGCAGCCCGGCTTCGTTGGCCTCAATCCCGGCGAAGCCGCCGGCCCGGAGCACCCCCTCGATGGTCAGGGCTCCGGCGAGGATGATGTCCCCGCGCCCCGGCTTGATCCCGGGCATGTTGCCCCGCTTGGCCGGCTCAAGCGCCGCCAGCTCGTCGATCAGCTCAGACAGCGCGTCGGTGGTGAGGACGAACCCCTGAACGCCGATGTCGGACTGGTCGGCGGCGTTCTGGGCCGCCGCGGCGAGGTTACGGACGGCACCGCCGATGCCCACCAGGCGCTCACCCGCCTGGGGCAGCCAGGCCGCCTCGGCGAGCGTTTCTTGCACCCGCTCGCGCACGCGCTCGAGGTCCTTCTTGCGCGCCGGCTTGGACCCAGGCAGGAGCTCCTCGGTGAGACGGACCGCCCCGAGCGGCAGTGAGCAGAGCTCCCGGGCGCGGCGGTCGGAGACCTGGATCAGCTGCATACTGCCGCCGCCGAGCTCAAGCACAGCGCCGTCCTGGAGCGTCGAGGTGTTGATGGCGGCCACATAACCGAGGCGAGCCTCCTCTTCGGCCGAGAGGACCTCGACGCGGAGCGGGGTGGCCTCCCGGGCGGCGCGCAGGAAGTCATCGCGATTCTCCGCGTCGCGGATGGCGCTCGTGGCCACCGCGTGGACGTCGTCCGGCGTGAGGCCGGCTGCGGCACAGAAGTGCTCGAAGATGACGAGCGTCTCGAGTCCGCGGACGATGGCTCGCTCACCCAGGCGCCCGGTTTCCGACATGCCTTCGCCGATCCGCACCGTCTCGAAGAGCTCGTCGGTGCGCTTCCACCAGCTTCCGGCGACGAAGGTGAAGACGACGAGCCGCCACGAGTTGGAGCCGAGGTCGATCACCGCCACCTGGCGGCTTGGCTCCTGGAGTCGCGCGGCGGCTCGGGTGGTTCGCCAGCTCACAGGGGGATCATGCGCCGCCCGGCGGACGACACGGGGTCAGCGGGTGGCCAAATCCTCGCGGGGGGTGTCGAGGTAGTCAGGCTCGGCATCGCCCTCGTCTACCCGAGCCGCGGGTCCTGTGTCGGCCGGCAGCGGGGACCCGGTTAGGTATCGAACGATGGCTCCGATGAGCAGGAGCGTGAGGATGATGGCGCTCGAAACGCACCATTCGCAGATGGCGTGGATCGAGAACAGCTCCCGGTAGGTCAGGTAGGCGCTGAAGCCGAAGCCGATCACGGTGAGTCCGAGCGTGGCCAGCCGGCTCTCCTCACGATCGGGTACGAGCAGGCTGGCCAGGATCCCGACGTACCCGATCAGCCCGAGCAGGGCGACGGGCACCCCGTCGATCTTGGACCAGACAGACGACTGGACGGTCTCACAGCTCGAATGCCCCGGGTGGCCGCCGACGCACACCAGGGCGCCGAACCCGGCGTAGTGAACGTAGGTGAGATACGAGGCCACGCCGAGCCCGATCACGGCCAGAACGATCATCACGCGCCGCAGGGTTCGGCTCACGGCTGGCGCCTCAGCTCACGAGGTTGATCTCGGAGGTGATCTCGTTGTAGCTGGAGGGCAGGCTCTGGATCGGCGTTGCCTGGCCCTTGGGGCCCTTGATGACGAGGGTCGGCGTGTACTGGAAGCCGAGCGCATTGGCGGCGTTCCCGTCGCTCTGGACCTGGGCCTCGAGGTTCGGGTTCTGACGGTTGGCCTGCCAGCTGGCGAGATTCAGACCCGGCACCTGCTGGGCGATCGACTGCAGGAAGGCCGGATTCACGTACTGGGTGGTCTCACCCTGCTGCTCGTAATAGAAGAGCTCGATGTAATCCCAGGCCTTGTTCTGGAGGCCCGCGGCCAGTGCCGCGGCCTGCTGCTGAGGCCACATCGAGGCGTTGGGGCCGTTGCCGGTCGCCGTCTCCAGCGAGCGGTAGGTGATCTTCGCCTTGCCGGTCTTCACGTACTGGTTGATCAGCTGGTCGAGGTACCCGCTGCCCGGGCCGCCGTCCGAGTTCTGGCGGCTGGTGGGAAGCGCGAAGGAGTCGCACACGGGGCACTCGAGGTCGGCGTACTCGGTGATCGTCACCGGTGCCTTTGGGTTGCCGAGCGTCGTGCCGGACTGCGGAATCCCCGAGAGCAGGTTGCTGACGGCCGCGACGTCTGACCGGGCAGCGGAGCTGTTGGCGTTGACCGGCTTGCCGCCACCTCCGCCCGAAGCGCTGATGGCGATGGCCACGGCCACGATCACGACGGCCAGGACGAGGACGCCACCCAGCATCCGGGTCCGGCGGGTGCGCTGGGCACGCTCGGCGGCGGCGCGCTCTTCGGCAAGACGCCGTGCGCGGGCTTCTTCTTTTTGCTTGGTCCTTGAGGCCATCAGGAGAGATCGGCGCGTAGCGCCTGGCGCCTCAGGATAGAGGACGAACCCGCGGGGAGTTTTGCTTCATATCGGTTTCTTAGGCCGGGCGCGCGGGCAACGGCGATATGAGAAAGGCGGTCACGCTTGAGCGACGCCAATATGGCCGACAGACACACTGGTTTCTGGAGCCGCGGTGAAGTACGCTATTTCCGTGTAAAGAAGGTGTGAACCAGGGGCGTGACCATGCATTCCGTTCGAGGTCGCAGGTACAGTCGGCGCCAGATGTTGGCCGAGCAAAGCGACCAACCGGATCCCGCAGGCCCGGCGGCGAGGACGTCGGGCCGGCTCCAGATCGCCGTAATCGACCGAGATCCAGGCTTTATGCACGTCCTGGGCAAGCGCCTGCAAGCCCTGGGCTGCGACCACCGCGTGCTCGGCAACCCGGTGACGCCCGACACGCTCGTGGCCATGCGCCTGAACGCGCTGGTCCTCGACCTGTCGATCGTGGGGCCTGACTGCTGGGACTACCTGGAGCGGATCTGCAGCCGCCTGCCCAGCCTGGCGGTTGTCGTCTGCACCGGCCCCTCGTCGGTGGCGCAGCGGGTCCGGGGCCTGCGCCTCGGAGTCGACGCCTGGGTGACCAAGCCGTGTCACCCCGAAGAGCTGATCTGCGTGATCGAAGCCGTGCTGCGCCGCCACCGGCGGACCGAGCTGGCCGAGCTGGCGGCGCCGACCACCGTCGGCGAGCTGACGATCCGACCGGACCTCCACCAGGCCTACGTCGGTTCGGCGAACGTCGAGCTGACGGCGCGTGAGTTCGAGATCCTGCACCTGCTCTCCAAGTCCGACCGCGTCCTGCGGCGCGAGGAGATCTACGAGCGCGTGTGGGGCTACTCGATGGCCCACGGCGACCGCTCGGTCGACGTGTTCGTCCGCAAGCTCCGTCAGAAGCTGCGCACCGCATCGCCGGCCTGGAGCTATATCCACACCCACTTTGGGGTCGGCTACCGGTTCGCGCCGACGCCCGAGGACGGCTCAGGGCCGCCGGATCCCGGCCTCCCCGAGAACACCCCGTCCGAAGAGTTCGACCCCGCGCTCATCGGCTGACGCCCGCGCGCGTGGTGGCTCGTTCACCCGCGCGCGGATGACCGACGGCTAGTTACAAGTTGTTAACAACGTAGTTACTCCCCCGTAACCAACCTGGGCCGGGCGACCACGAGCATGTCCTCACGTTGTCGGCAACTGCTCAATCGCTGCCGGTACCCGAACCTCCCGAGTCTGAGCTCATCGAGGTCGGGCCACTTCAGATCTCACCCTCTGACCACATAGCGCGGGCCTGGGGCCACGCGCTGATGCTCTCGGTGAAGGAATTGAACCTCCTGACCGAGTTGGCCAAGCGGGCGGATCGGGTCGTGGGTCGGGAGGAGCTCTTCCGGCTGGCCTGGAGGCGGGATATGCGACCGGGCGATCGCTCGGTCGATGTCTACGTGCGGCGGCTGCGGGTGAAGCTCGAGCGGGCGATGCCTGGGTGGTCGTTCATCCACACCCACTTCGGCTTCGGTTACCGGCTTTCGCCAGAGCGTTCACAAATCTCTGACGACTCGTTCACAACCAGATAACACCTGCGGCGCGGATTCGTCCGAGACTCGCCGCAAGTACGAAAAGGAGAATCTAGTGAGTCTTCGTCGCATCGGTACAGCTGCGACTGCGATCGTCGTGGCGGCAGGGGTAGCTGCTTGCGGCTCCAGTTCAAGCTCCTCGGGCTCTTCGAGCTCGAGCGGCAAGTCCTCAAGCGGACCCGCCGCCACCATCAACGGCGCAGGATCGACACTCGCGGCACCCATCTACCAGCAGTGGGCGGGGGCGCTCAAGAGTCAGAACATCACCGAGAACTTCAACCCGGTGGGCTCGGGGGCAGGGATCACGGACCTTCAGACCGCGACGGTCGACTTCGCCGGGAGCGATCCCGCCCTGAAGTCAAGCGACACGGCGAAGATGAAGGGGCCGGTCCTGCAGTTCCCCGTGGCCTTCGGCGCCATCACCGTGTCCTACAACCTGTCCGGGATCAAGAGCGGTCTGAAGCTCGACGGGCCGACGCTGGCCAACATCTTCCTGGGCAAGATCACGAAGTGGAACGACTCCGCGATCAAGGCACTGAACCCGGGGATGAACCTCCCGAGCAGCTCGATCACCGTGATCCACCGCTCGGACTCCTCGGGGACGACCGACGGGTTCACGAAGTTCCTCACCGCCGTCAGCCCCACGTGGGCCTCGCAGGTCGGCGCGGGCAAGGTCGTCAAGTGGCCGACCGGGACCGGCGCAGCCAAGAACGCGGGCGTGGCGGCGGCCGTGAAGCAGACCGCCGGAGCGATCGGCTACGTCGAGCAGGCCTACGCGCTGGAGAACGGCTTCACCTATGCCGCGGTCAAGAACTCCTCAGGGAGCTACGTCCTACCGAGCATCCAGAACACCTCGGCGGCGGCCAACGGGATCAAGGTCCCGGCCGACCTGGGGATCTCGACGATCAACTCGCCCAGTCCGGCGGCATATCCGATCGTCTCCCAGACGTTCCTGGACGCCTACAAGGACCCGTGCAAGAGCGGGGGCGCCAGCTCCAGCGTGGCCAGCGGCCTCAAGCGCTTTTTGACCTACGCCTTTGGTGCGGGTCAGAGCACCCTGGGCGCCGGCTCGAACCAGCTGCCCTACGCGCCGCTGCCGTCGAGCCTGAAGGAAAAGGACAACGCCCAGCTCGGGGCGATGACCTGCAACGGGTCTCCGATCTCGTAGGGAGAAGCAGTTGGCGGTAACGACAACAGAAATGCCCGGCGGTCGCTCGCTTGTCGAGCGCTCGTCGGGCAGCCGCCTTCCGGATCAGGTTCTGCGCTGGGGGCTGACCGCCCTGGCCACGCTGATCCTGATCATCATCGCCTACTTCTTCATCCGCCTGATCGGGCAGTCGGGAACCGCGATCAGTCACAGTGGGCTCAGCTTCGTCTTCGCCAACGACTGGGATCCGGCGCACAGCGTCTTCCACGGCGCGGCACTACTTGTGGGCACGCTGATCACCTCGGCGATCGCGCTCGCCATCGGCGTTCCCGTGGCCGTGGCGACGTCGCTGTTCATCGTCGAGTCGTGCCCGCGTCGCCTCAAGGGGCCGGTCTCGATCCTGGTCGACCTCCTCGCGGCCGTCCCCTCGGTCGTCTACGGGCTGTGGGGTGTGTTCGTGCTGGCACCCAAGCTGCTGCCGGCGGAAAAGTGGTTCGCCAGCACGTTCTCGTTCATCCCCTGGATCGGCGGTGGCACGCCCGCCCTCTACAACTACTTCATCGCCGGGCTGATCCTGGCGATCATGATCCTGCCCATCGTGTCGGCGATCTCCCGCGAGGTGATCGCGACCGTGCCGCCCGAGAACAAGGAGGCGGCGCTGGCGCTGGGCGCTACGCGCTGGGAGATGATCCGGATGGCGGTGATCCCGTACGCGAGGCCCGGGATCACCGGCGGGGCGATGCTCGGGCTCGGCCGCGCGCTCGGCGAGACGATCGCCGTCGTGCTGCTGATCGGCAACGCACCGACGATTGGCAAGCACCTGTTCGCGCAGGGATACTCGCTGGCGGCGGTGATCGCCAACGAGTTCGGCGAAGCGTCCAACACGGCACTCTGGAAGTCGTCGCTGTTCTACGCCGGACTGGTCCTGTTCATCCTGACCCTGATCGTCAACATCGTCGCCCGCTGGTTCGTCTCCCGTGGCTCCCGGGGGACCCGCGGCACCGGAGCCACAGGCATGACGATCGCTTCCGGGCCGGCGGGTGGGAACGCATGAGCCCGGTGAGCGGGCTCCCCACCGTCTCCGGACGGCGCCGGCGCACCGACAAGGTGATGCGCGGGCTCTTGGCCGCCGCCACGTGCGTGGCGCTCGTGCCGCTGATTCTGATCGTCTACTACCTGATCCACAAAGGGATCAGCGCCTGGACGACGAGCGGCTTCTTCACCACCGACCCGAACGGCAACTTCTTCGGCAACCCGGGCGGGGTCCGGAGCGCAATCTTCGGCACGCTGGAGATCGTTGCGCTGGCCTCGCTGATCGCGATCCCGATCGGAATCTGCGTCGCCCTTTACCTGACCGAGTACGGACGCGACTCCTGGTATGCCAGCGTGATCCGCTACTTCGTCGACGTGATGACGGGCGTCCCCTCGATCATGTTCGGGCTGTTTGTCTACATCGTGCTGGTGATCTCAAAGGTCGGCGGTAACGGCTTTGCCGGGTGGAAGGGCTCGGTCGCCATCGCATTGCTGATGCTGCCGATCGTGATTCGCTCTTCCGAGGTGGTCCTGCTGCTCGTGCCGGCCAGCCTCCGGGAGGCTGCTCTGGCGCTCGGCGCGCCGCGCTGGCGGGTAATCCAGAAGGTCGTGCTCCCCACGGCCGCCCCGGGGCTGGTGACGGGCTCTCTGCTCTCGGTGGCCCGCGGCATGGGTGAGACCGCACCGTTGCTGTTCACGGTCTCGGTGGCCACGGTGCTGACCGGCAACCTCAACCAGCAGATGAACACGCTTCCATTCCAGATCTTCAACGACATAACCTCTCCCCGGAACGAAATCGTCGCCCGGGCGTGGGGCGCTGCGCTCGTGCTGGTGACCTTGGTTCTGATCTTCAACCTGACTGCGCGATTGATCGCTGGAAGGAGTCGCATGGCATGATCCCTCCCGACACCACGAGCACGCAGGAAACCGATACTTCGAGCGCTGTGGCCTCGCCCCAAACCAGCCTGACACCTGAGAAGCGACGGCCCGCGCCCACGACCCAGGGGCACACGGTCACGATCAAGGGGCTGAACGCCTACTACGGCGAGCACCACACGATCAAGGACCTGGACATCGAGTTCGCGGCCAACCAGGCGACCGCGCTGATCGGACCCTCCGGCTCCGGCAAGTCGACGGTGGTGCGCTGCATCAACCGGATGCACGAGGAGATCCCCGGTGCGCGCGCTGAAGGCAGCGTCAAGATCGACGACACCGAGCTCTACGGCCAGGGGATCGACGTGACCGCGGTGCGGCGCATGATCGGGATGGTCTTCCAGAAGCCGAACCCGTTCCCGACGATGTCGATTTTCGACAACGTGGCCGCGGGGCTCCGGCTGACCGGCACCAAGGCGAAGGACATGAAGGAGCTCGTGCACGGGTCGCTGCATTCGGTGGGGCTGATGGACGAGGTCAAAGACCGGCTGAATGAGCCCGGGATCGGACTCTCCGGTGGTCAGCAGCAGCGGCTATGCATCGCCCGGGCGATCGCGGTTGAGCCGGACGTGGTGCTGATGGACGAGCCGGCCTCGGCCCTGGACCCGATCTCGACCTTGAAGATCGAGGAGCTCGTGGATGAGCTCAAGTCCCGCTACACGATCGTGATCGTGACCCACAACATGCAGCAGGCGGCGCGGGTGGCAGACACCACCGCCTTCCTGCTCGACGGGGAGCTCGTCGAGCACGGGCCCACGACTGAGATCTTCACCAAACCCAAGGACGAGCGCACCGAGCGCTACGTCACCGGGAAGTTCGGGTAGGCCTAGATCATGGAAGAAGTCCGCCACCAGTACCGCGAGGACCTCAAGGCGCTGGAGGAGCAGACGTTGGGGGGGCTGGACCTCGTTACCCAGCAGCTCGACCGCGCGCTCGAGGCGATCAGCTACCAGGACGTCGAGCTGGCGGCCATGGTCGTGGCCGACGACGACCGGATCGACGGCCGCTACCTGGAGGTGCACCAGGCGATCCTCTCGCTGCTGGCCCGGCAGGCGCCGGTGGCGGGCGACCTGCGGATCGTGGCCGCGCTCCTGCACATTCTCCGCTGCATCGAGCGGATGGGCGACCAGTGCGTGAACATCGCCAAATTGGTCCCCCTGTCCGGCTTCGAGTCGCCCAAGGACAAGGACATCCTGGACGCGATCGAGAAGATGGGCCAGCTCGCCCGCTCCCAGGTGGCCGAGGCCAAGGAGGCGCTGGCCACCCGCAACGAGGATGTGGCCCGGGACCTGCTGCGCCAGGACTCCGAGATCAACAGCCTCAACCGTCAGATCTTCCGGCGCGCCGTCGAGGTGGGCGACAACATCGAGATGCGCGAGTGGGCGATGTTCATGATCCTCGTCGCCCGCTGTCTGGAGCGGATCGGCGACAACACGGTTGACATCGCCGAGCAGGTGGTGTTCGTGGTCACCGGCCTGTTCCGGGAGTTCGCCGACGCCTCGAACGTGCGGTCTGAGACGGCTCCCACCTCCTAGCGGGGGGATTATCCTGGCGCTGTGGCGCCAGCCCAGTCCAAGCGACGGTCACGCAAGCGGCGGCGCGCCGCCGCAAGCAGAGGCGCCGTGAGCGCGCCGGGGGCCGCCGGCGCCCCGGCGATCGGCAGTGCCGAGCCCGCCGTCCCGCGGCCTGCGAGCTCGCAGGGAGCGCTGTCGACGACCCTGACCGGCCGCACCTATGGTGATCCGCCGCCGGGCCGGTTCGGCGGACTGCCCCTGTCCGAGCTGGCGATCTTCTTCGGGGCGATCGCGGTGGTCGTGGGCCTGGTGCGGCTGCACGAGCACCACCCGGTCGGGCCGGTCCTGATCGTCGGTGTCGTCGTCTGCGTCCTCGGGGTGATGGAGGTCACGGCCCGGGAGCACTTTGCCGGCTACCGGTCGCACACGACGCTGCTGGCCGGGATCCCAGCCGTCGGGGTGGGAATTGCGCTGATCGCCCTAGTCGGCGGATCGCTGAGCCGCGGGACGCTGCTCCTGGTCGTGCTCCCGGTGTTCGGGATCCTCTTCTGGCTCCTGCGCAAGCGGTTCATCAACGCCCGGCAGGGCAGGCTCGTCAAGCCACCCGTCCCCTGAGGCCTCGGCCGCCACGAGCGGAAGCCGCAGGGTGAACACGGCGCCGCCGTCCGGGGCGTTGACGACCTCGACCGAGCCGTGATGCTGCTCGGCGACCTGGCGGACGATGGCCAGGCCGAGCCCGCTGCCCTGTTTGCCGCGTGAGCTGGCGCCGCGATAGAAGCGGTCGAAGACGTAGGGGAGGTCATCCTCGGCCACGCCCGGTCCGTGATCCCGGACGCGGACCCCGGTCTGGTCGACGTCGACCTCCACAGTGCCGCCGTGAGGCGAATGGCGGGCAGCGTTGTCGAGGAGGTTGTTGACCGCGCGGCCGAGGCGCTCCGGAGTCCCGGGAATGAGGACGGGAGCCAGCCTCGTCTCGTAGCGGATGTGGGGGAAGTTACGTCTCGCCCGGGTGAGGCATTCGGCCACCACCTGGTCCAGGCGGACGTCCTCGATGGCATCGGGCGGGAGGTCTCCGCGGGCCAGCTCGATCAGGTCACCGATCAGCCCGCTCAGCTCCTCGGTCTGCTCGACCACGTCGGCCAGCATCCGTCCTCGCTCTTCCTCGGTGAGGTCGGGGTGCTGGAGCAGGAGCTCGATGTTCGTTCGCAGGCTGGTGATCGGGGTGCGGAGCTCGTGCGAGGCGTCGGCGACGAGCTGGCGCTGGGCGCGGACCGATTCATCGAGCTCATTGCGCGAGGCGCCGAGGCGCGCGAGCATGGCGTTGAAGCGGGTGGCCAGCTGGCCCACCTCGTCCTCGGAGTGAACGTGGATCCGGGCGGTGAGGTCCTCGGTCTCGGAGATGTGCTGGGCGGTGTCCGCGACCTCGGCCAGCGGGGCCAGGACGCGGCGCGCGGCGAGGCGACCGAGGACCAGGGCGAGGGCGATGCCGCCCAGGACCAGGACGACCAGGATCAGCCGCAGCTTATGCAGGACGTTGTCGACCGAGCTGAGGGGACGGGCGAGCTGGACGGCGACCCCCTGGCCGGAGAAGGCGAGGGAGGGGTCGCGGAAGGTGAACTCCCGGAGATGGCTTCCGCCCACCTGGACGTCGGACAGGAAGGCGGGGGCGTTTCCGGCCGCAACCGCTGCCACCCCGGGGGGCGCCGGCAGCGTCAGGCCGCCCATGCGCGGGAGGGTCGTGCCGTCGGCCGCCACGAACTGCACATAGGGCGCCGGGCCTCCGGCGCTCGCCGGGATCCCCGGCACTGGGTGCTCGAGCGTGAACGGATTGCGGAGGATCGCCGTCGCCTGAGCCCGGAGCGCATCGTCGACCTGACCTCGCAGCTGATCGCGCACCACCCAGTAGCTGATCCCCGCCATCAGGATCACGGCGACCGCCACCGCGGCGCCGGCTGCCAGCCCAACCCGTCGTCGCAGGGTCATCAGTCGCGCAGGATGTAGCCCACGCCGCGCACCGTGTGCAGCAGGCGCGACCCGCCGCCGGCCTCGGTCTTTCGTCTCAGATAGCCCATGTAGACGCCAAGTGCGTTCGAGGTGGGCCCGAAGTCATAACCCCAAACCTGTTCGAAGATCTGCGACCGCGTGAGGACTTGCCGGGGATGGCGAAGGAAGAGCTCGAGGAGGAGGAACTCGGTCTTGGTCAGCTCGACCAGGCGGTCGGCGCGGCGGACCTCGTGGGCGGTCGGATCGAGGACCAGGTCCTCAAAGCGCAAGACCTCATCACCGTCGCCGCCACCGGTGCGGCGCAGCAGCGCCCGTAGCCGCGCCTGGAGCTCCCGGAGGGCGAAGGGCTTGACCAGGTAGTCGTCGGCCCCCACGTCGAGCCCGGTGACGCGGTCGTCGATGGCGTCACGCGCGGTGAGCATGAGGATCGGGGTGCGGTCGCCGGCCCGGCGCATCCGCCGCGCCACCTCGAGCCCGTCGACCCGAGGCATCATCACGTCGAGAACGATGGCATCAGCGGGGGCGGCGGCGAGCGAGTCCAGGGCCTCCTGTCCGTCGGCGGCGAGCTCAACGTCGTAGTTGTCAAGGGCCAGCGCTCGTTCGAGCGCCCGCCTCACCGCCGGCTCGTCATCAACCACCAGTACTCGCGCCATTACGAGGAAATGATGGCGTCTGCGCGTAAAAAGTGGTGAAGATTGGCCAGCAGGGGCTGGGCGGACCGGATGACGCGCCCGTTGCCTACGCTGTACGGCCGGCACGTGACCGTCCTAACTACAGATGAGGCCGTGGCCGATGCCGTCCCCGGCCAGCGCGCTCTGGGCGCCGTGCGCTGGACGATCCTCGTCTACCTGGCCAGCCGGGTCCTGTTGCTGTTCGTCGCTGTGGCCGCGGGCGCCCTTGAGCACCACTCGTTGATTTCCGAGCTGGGGCGCTGGGACGGCACCTGGTACGGCCAGATCGCCAGCGGCGGCTATCCCAGACACACCTCGCAGTACCCCACGGCGCTTGGCTTCTTTCCCCTCTACCCGCTGACCATCTGGTTTGTCGTCCATCTCCCCGGTCCGCCCAACTCGGTGATCATCGCGGGCGTCCTCATCTCCCTGTGCGGGGGTCTGGTGGCGGCGCTGCTCGTGCAGCGCCTGACCACCGACTGGTGGGGGGAAGCCGGCGCGCGCCGGGCCACCGTGATGTTCTGCTTCTTCCCCGGCTCGATCGTCTTCTCGATGGCCTACGCCGAGGGCCTCCTGCTCCCCCTCGCCGCCGGCTGCCTGCTCGCGCTTCAGCGCCGGCGCTGGATCCTGGCCGGAGCGCTGGCCGGGCTGGCCACGGCGGTCCAGCCCGATGCCGTTGCGCTCGTCGTCGCCTGCGCCGTCGCCGCCGGCCTGGAACTGCGCCGCCGGGGCTGGCGTGACCCGGCGGCGCGGCGGAGCCTGCTGGCGCCGGTGCTGTCGGTGGCCGGGGTGGGTGCGTTCGCCGCCTTCCTGTGGGTCTGGACCGGGACGCCGTTCGCGACCTTGAAGGCCCAGCGCGACGGCTGGGGGGAGAAGGTCGACCCGTTGGCCCTCGTCCACCAGGGGCGCTACCTGGCCCACGAGCTCGGCAAGGTCAGTCTGCACCACCTCAACATCAACGTCGGCCCGGCGGCCGGCCTGTTGGGGGCGCTCGTGCTGGTGGCCGGGGTCGTGCTGCTGTTCAAGCGGCCCGGGCGCGTGTCGGTCGAGGCGATGGCCTTCACGCTGAGCGTGGGACTCCTCGCCATCGTCTCCGAGAACATGTCGCCCAACGCCCGCCTGCTCATCACCGCCTTTCCGGCTGTGCTCGTGTTCGCCTACCGCTGCGAGCGTCGGCGCTACACCTGGCTGATCGTCGCCACCACGATTCTGCTCGTGGTCACGAGCGCGCTGACATACGGTGGCCGCTCGCTGACCCCCTGATGCATCATGGGTGGCGATGGCGCCAAAGAAGCTGAGCGAGTACGAGGCCAAGCGAGACTTCAAGGCCACGCCTGAGCCATCCGCGGACGGCCGCCGTCGCCGCAAAGGCGCCGCCCCGCGCTTCGTCGTCCAGCAGCACCACGCCACCCGGTTGCACTGGGACCTTCGCCTGGAGCACGACGGCGCCCTGGCGTCGTGGGCGGTGCCCAACGGAATCCCGGCGGACCCGGCCGAGAACCGCCTGGCGGTCAGGACCGAGGACCACCCGCTGGAGTACCTCGAGTTCGAGGGCGACATCCCCAAGGGGCAGTACGGGGCCGGAACCATGCGGATCTGGGACCGGGGGACATTCGACGTCCACAAGTGGGAGGAGCGCAAGGTCGAGGTCACCTTCCACGGAGAGCGCCTGAACGGCCGCTACGGGCTCTTCCCGATCGGCCACGACGGCGACGGCAAGAACGACTGGATGATCCACCGGATGGATCTGCCGGAGGACCCGGGGCGCGAGACGATGCCGGAGCGGATCATCCCGATGATGGCCCGGAGCAGCACCACCGTCCCCCGGGATCAGACGCAGTGGGGCTTCGAGGTCAAGTGGGACGGGGTCCGAGCCATCGCCTACGCCCAGCCGGGGCGGTTGCGGCTCGAGAGCCGGAACCTCAACGACATCACGGCCGCCTATCCGGAGGTCCGCGGGATCCTCGATCAACTGGGCATGCACGAGGCGGTGCTCGACGGCGAGATCGTCGCCTTCGACGAGCAGGGCAAGCCGAGCTTTGAGCGCCTGCAGCGGCGGATGCACGTCACCTCGCCGAGCGTGGTCAAGCGGCTGGCCGCGAGCGTGCCCGTCGTCTACGCCATCTTCGATCTACTCTACCTCGACGGGCACTCGCTGATCGAGCGCTCCTACGAGGAGCGGCGCCACCGTTTGCAGGAGCTCGAACTGGGCGGTCGGGCCTGGCGCGTTCCCGCCGCTCACCCCGGCGATGGGAGCGCATTGCTCAAGGCCACGCGCGAGCAGGGGCTGGAAGGAATCGTGGCCAAGCGGCTTGATTGCCGCTATGAACCGGGACGGCGCTCGGGCGCCTGGCTCAAGATCAAGAACACGCTGCGCCAGGAGCTCGTCATCGCCGGCTGGATCCCCGGCGAAGGCCGGCGCTCGAAGCGGATCGGGGCCCTGCTCATGGGCTACTTCGAGGACGGCAAGTTCGTCTACGCCGGGCGCGTCGGCACTGGCTTCACGGAGGCCATCTTGGATGAGCTGGGCCGGCGGCTGGAACCGCTTCGCCGTGAGCGCTCACCCTTCGACCGGGCGCCGCGGCTCCCCCGCGAGGCGGTGTTCGTCGAGCCGCAGCTCGTGGCTGAGGTCGAATTCCGCGAATGGACCCGCGAGGGCGTCATGCGGGCGCCGTCCTTCAAGGGCCTCCGTGACGACAAGCCGGGGGTGAGCGTCGTCCGGGAGGGAGGGGGCGATCTGTTCGAGCAGGTGGAGTCGCTGCCCGACGGCGCCCTGGCCGTCGTCGTGGACGGGCGGTCACTGAAGATCTCCAACTGGGACAAGGTCCTCTTCCCCCGGACCGGCTTCACCAAGGGCGACCTCGTCACCTACTACGCCCGCATCGCCCCGCTCGTGGTCCCCCACCTGTACGACCGCCCGCTGACCCTGAAGCGCTATCCGAACGGGGTCGAGGACAAGTACTTCTATGAGAAGCAGTCACCCTCACACCGGCCCGAGTGGGTGCAGACGGCCCAGATCGGTGATGTGAACTACACGCTCTGCCAGGACCGGGCGACGCTGGTCTGGCTGGCCAACCTGGCCGACATCGAGCTTCACACCTCACTCTCGCTGGCCCCGGCGCCGGAGCGCCCGACGATGCTCGTGTTCGATCTCGATCCCGGTCCGGGGACGGGGCTCGTCGAGTGCTGCGAGGTGGGAGCGGTCCTGCATGGGCTGTTCGATCAGCTGGGGCTTCAGAGCTTCCCCAAGACGTCAGGATCGAAGGGCCTCCAGGTCTACGTCCCGCTCAATGTGCCCATAACCTACGAGCGGACCAAACCGCTGGCCCGGCGAATCGCCGAGTTGCTGGAGCAGAGGATGCCTGAGCTGGTCGTCTCCCGCATGACCAAGCGCCTGCGGCCGGGCAAGGTGCTTGTCGACTGGAGCCAGAACGACGCCCACAAGACGACGGTGAACGTGTACTCGGTACGCGCGCGTGAACGCCCCACCGTCTCGACTCCCGTCACCTGGGAGGAGGTGGCGGCGTGTCGGCGCGAGCAGGACGAGGCGCGGCTCACCTTCACGAGCGATGAGGTGCTCGCACGGGCCGAGGAGCTGGGGGATCTGTTCGCGCCGGTGCTCAGCCTGAAGCAGGAGTTGCCGGCGACGTAAGCTGTCCCCATGTCGACGAGCGATCCGATCGCGCTGCGGAACCGGTTGCTGGTGGCTACCTCAATGTGGAAGGAGACGACGGGCGAGCCGCTCCCGCGGCTGGCCCCGGGAGAGCCCGCCGACCAGATCACGAGCTTCGAGCTCCAGCTCGTCAACCGGCTGTGGGAGTCAGCCACGGCCGAGAACGCGCGGGAGATCGCCGACCGGACGTGGGACCTCGTGCACGATCGCGACGATTCCGACCCGGTCAAGCGGCGCGTGGTCGAGTGCCACGAGGCGCTGGCCCGCCTGACCCGCCTGGGCGACTAGCGCGGCTCTCGATCCCTGGCGTGGGTAACCGCGGGCACCGCGGCCTCGTCACGAGCCAGCCGATTGCGCTCGAGGCCGGCGGCCTCGTAGGCGTCGGCCTCGTCGAGCGTCTCGTGCTCAAGCAGGGCCGCGACCAGCGAATCGAGATTTCCGCGGTGGGTGCCGAGGAGCTCCGTCACCTCGGTGTGGGCCGACTCGACGATCCGCCGCACCTCCTCGTCGACCACCCGCTGGGTTGACTCCGAGGTCTCGGACGCGCCGGGGAGGAACGGACTCGATCCCTCCATCGGGATCACGGCGATCGGCCCGATGATCCGGCTCATCCCCCAGCGCCCCACCATCCGGCGGGCGATCTCGGTCAGGTGCTGGATATCCGACTCGGCGCCCGTGGTGATGCTGCCGAACACGATCTCCTCCGCCGTCCGGCCGCCCAGCGCCACCTTGATCTGGGCCAGCAGGTACTCCTCGTCGAAGTTGAAGCGGTCGGCGTCGGGGGCTGAGAAGGTCACGCCCAGGGCCTGGCCGCGCGGGATGATCGACACCTTGCGCACCGGATCGGCGCTCGGGACGAGCATGCCCACGATCGCGTGACCCGCCTCGTGGTAGGCAGTCAAGCGGCGATCCTCCTCGGTCAGCATGACCTTGCGCTCGGCGCCGAGGATGATCCGCTCCATCGCGTCGGTGAAGTCCTGGGGGGTGACCCGCTCGTGCTCGCGCCGGGCGGCCAGGAGCGCCGCCTCGTTGACCAGGTTGGCCAGGTCGGCGCCGACCATGCCCGGGGTGGAGGAGGCGATCGCGCCCAGGTCGACGTCCGGGGCCAGCGGCACCGAGCGGGTGTGCACACGGAGGATCGCCTCGCGTCCGGCGCGGTCGGGCGGCTGGACAGAGACGCGGCGGTCAAAGCGGCCGGGACGCAGAAGCGCCTGGTCGAGGATCTCCGGCCGGTTGGTCGCGCCGAGCACGATCACGCCCGTCCGGGGGTCGAACCCGTCCATCTCGGTGAGGATCTGGTTGAGCGTCTGCTCGCGCTCGTCGTGCCCGCCGGAGATGTTGGCCGCGCCCGAGGCCCGGGAGCGCCCGATGGCGTCGAGCTCGTCGATGAAGACGATCGCCGGGGCGGCCTCCTTGGCCTGGGCGAACAGGTCACGCACGCGCGAGGCGCCGACGCCGACGATCATCTCGACGAACTCGGAGGCCGACATCTGGAAGAAGGGCACGCCCGCCTCGCCGGCCACGGCGCGGGCCAGGAGCGTCTTGCCGGTTCCCGGCTGACCCGAGAGGAGAACACCCCGAGGGATCTTTCCGCCCAGGCGGATGTACTTGTCCGGGTTCTTGAGGAAGTCGACGATCTCGGTCAGCTCCTCCTTGGCCTCGTCGATCCCGGCCACGTCGGCGAAGGTGATCGCCTGCTCCTGGCCTTCGACGCGCCGGGCGCGCGAGCGGCCGAAGCTCATCAACCCGCCCGCCCCGCCCGCGGCCGCGGCGCGGCGCATCAGCCACACCAAGCCGAGGACGATCAGGATCGTCGGCCCGAACCCGAACAGGATCTCCGAGATCACCGAGGGGTTGGTCTGAACCGGATGGGCGTTGATCGTCACCTTGTGGTCAGCCAGGAGCTTGAACAGCTCGTCGTTATTGGCAAAGGAGGGGATCTGGGTGGAGAACAGCGCGGTGGTCTGCGCGCTCTTGCTGTTGGCCGGATAGGTGATGCCGTGCTTGAGCGTCCCCTGGATCGATTCCCCGGTGGAAGAGATCGAGTCGACGTTGTTGCCCTCGACCTGGGCGAGGAAGTTGGGGCTGTAGGGGATTTGAACCCGCGTGGCCGGCCGCAGCGCCTGTGAGGAGATGTAGAGGTTGAGCGCCAGCAGCCCGAGCACGACCAGCACGACGAGCCAGCGCGCATTGGGCCGCCGGGGCGGGCCGCTGCCCTGGCCCTGGGCGCCGCCCCGCCCGTCCGGGGCGGGGGTCACCCGCCACCCGTTGCCCGACCGGCGCCCGGACCCATCCGCGCTGCCGTTGTCCTCCGGCGAGGACCGTCGCGCCCCCGCGCGTGCGACGTCACGCCAGGTGGGGTCCTTGGGCGGGGGCTGGTCGGGCATCAGGTTGATTCTCGCAGGCGAATTCCCGGAAGCCGGAGCCTTCTTCGCCAGTTCTCACTGCGACTCCTCGAGGCGGCGCCGAAACGACTCGGCGCCCTCCACCGTGGCTCCGGTGCCGCGCGCCAGGTCGGCGAGCAGGCGGTCCGAGGTAACGACCCGGACCGCCGCCGGCTCGGAGTCGGCGCGGAGCAGGCGGATGATCTCCTCATCGGCGGCGTCGCGCTTGGGTCGCGGGGCATGGCGGACCTCGATCACCGTGGAGCGGATCGGCGGACGCGGCGGGCGCTCGAAGACGACGGCCACCTCCTCGCCCTCGTGCGCGGCCCAGCGCTCCAGCATGTCGACGAGGCGGAGCATCGCGCCGTCGCGGTCCTTCCACCACGCGTCCGGGCGGACCCCGATCACGTTCATGCCGTCGACGATCCAGCGCACGGCCTCAGCCCTCGTCGGCGGTGGGGCGCCGGCGGTCCCGCTTGCGGTCCGCCTGGCGGCGCTTGCTCTCCAAGCGACGCCGTACCGCGGTCTGGCTCGGCCGCGTCGCCACGCGCGGGCGGCGGGTCTGCAGCGCCGCCCGCAGACGCCGCTGAAGCCGTTCCAGCGCCAGCTCGCGGTTACGCGCCTGGCTGCGGGCATCCTGGGCGGTGGCGGTCACGCGCGGCCCGCAGCGGGCGATGATCCGGCGCTTGTAGTCGTCCGGGAGTGAGGACTGGGCGACGTCGAGCACGGCCTCGATCCGGGAGGCGGTGACGTTGGCATGCTGGCCGCCGGGACCGGACGAGCGCGAGGCGCGAATCGTCACGTCCCGGAGCGGCAGCGTTACCCCGCGACCGAGTGGCATCGGGTCGTCCATGCGGTAAGCATGACCGTCCCGTCAGCTTGATAGCTTCTGCGCCGATAAGGCCGTCACCGGACGGCTAAACGCAAGTGCAGGCCACGGGGTATCGGCAGGATTTCCTCCGGGGTAGCAGCACAGACCAAGGAGGACCAACTCCACATGCCTACGGGAACCGTCAAATGGTTCAACGACGAGAAGGGCTTCGGCTTCATCGCGTCTGACGGGGGAGGGCGCGACCTGTTCGTCCACCACACCAACATCAACTCCGATGGCTACCGCTCCCTGGCCGAGGGAAGCCGGGTCAGCTACGAGGAGGAGGAGGGGCCGAAGGGTCCCAAGGCGGTCAACGTCTCGAAGCTCTAGCGGCGTCCCGGGGCACTTCCGCGGGCCATCGCCGCCCGCGACACTCGCATCAATCGCTGTCGATTCCGTGCTTTGCCACGGGTCGATCCACGCAGCCGCTTACAATCGGTGAGTGGGTGGGCGCACCAAGGTCAAGCAGTGACCAAGAGCATTGAAGAGCGCGAGCGCGTCGTCGTCCGGTTCGCGGGCGACTCGGGCGACGGCATGCAGCTGGCCGGGAGCCGGTTCACGGACGCCACGGCGGTGCTGGGAAACGACCTGGCGACGCTGCCGAACTTCCCGGCCGAGATCCGGGCCCCCGCCGGCACGCTGGCCGGTGTCTCGGCCTTCCAGATCCACTTCGCCTCCCGGGACATCCTCACCCCGGGGGACGCCCCCAACGTGCTCGTAGCCATGAACCCGGCGGCGCTCAAGGCGAACCTGGCGGACATCGATCGCGGCGCCACGATCATCGTCAACGAGGATGCCTTCTCCAAGCGCAACCTCGAGAAGGCCGGCTATGACGCCAACCCGCTCGAGGACGGCTCGCTGGGCGAGTACCGCGTGCACCGGATCCCCATGACGGCGCTGACCAGCCGGGCCGTCGAGGGGATCGAGGAGGCCTCGACGCGGGACGCGGGACGGGCCAAGAACTTCTTCGCCCTCGGGGTCCTGTCGTGGCTGTACGGGCGCCCGAGCGAGGTCACCCAGCGCTGGATCGAGCAGAAATTCGCGCGCCACCCGGCGGTCATGCAGGCCAACCTGGCCGCGTATAACGCGGGCTGGTCGTTCGGCGAGACGACCGAGCTCCTGGACGTCCAGTACCGGGTCAAGCCGGCCACCGACGTGCCCGCCGGCACCTATCGCAACGTCAACGGCACGACGGCGCTCTCGCTGGGGCTGATCGCTGCCAGCGCCAAGAGCCGTCTGCCCCTACTGCTGGCCAGCTATCCGATTACCCCGGCCTCCGAGCTCCTGCACGAGCTGAGCCGCCACGCCGCCTTCGGCGTGACGACGATCCAGGCCGAGGACGAGATCGCCGCGGCCGGAATGGCCCTCGGCGCCGCCTTCGGCGGCCGGCTCGGCGTCACGGCCACGAGCGGTCCGGGGATGGACCTGAAGGCGGAGACGATCGGGCTCGCCGTGATGCTCGAGCTCCCGATGATCGTGATCGACGTCCAGCGCGCCGGCCCGTCGACCGGTATGCCGACGAAGACCGAGCAGTCTGACCTGCTGCTGGCCCTCTACGGGCGCCATGGCGAGTCGCCGCTTCCCGTGCTGGCGCCGAGCACCGCGGGCGGGTGCTTCGAGATCGCCTTCGAGGCGGTGCGGATCGCCGTCCGCTACCGGACCCCGGTGATCATCCTGTCTGACACCTTCATCGCTTCCTCCTCGGAGCCCTGGCGGGTCCCCGAGGTCGGCGAGCTGCCGGAGATCGACCCCGCCTTCGCCAAGGCCCCGGCGCCGGGCGAGGAGCCGTTCATGCCCTACGCCCGCGACGAGCAGCTGGCCCGGCCCTGGGCGGTGCCCGGCATCCGCGGGCTCCAGCACCGGATCGGCGGGCTGGAGAAGGCGGATATCACCGGCAACATCTCCTATGACGCCGCCAATCACGCGCGGATGACCGAGCTCCGTGCCGCCAAGGTGGCGGGCGTGGCCGGCGACATCCCGGCGCTCGAAGTCGATACCGAGCCGGGAGCCAACCTGCTCGTGCTCGGCTGGGGCTCGAGTGAGGGCGCCATCCGGGCCGGGGTCAGGCGCGCGCGCGAGGCCGGCGCCAAGGTGGCCAGCGCCCATCTGCGCCACCTCAACCCGCTCCCGGCCAACGTCGGCGAGGTGCTGCGGTCCTTTGACCGCGTGCTGGTGCCGGAGATGAACACCGGCCAGCTGGCCCAGGTGCTCCGCGGCCGCTACCTGGTCGACGTCGAGTCCTTCTGCAAGGTCCAGGGTCAGCCGCTGTTTGCGGGGGAGATCGAGATGGCAATCACGGAGCGGCAATGACCGAGAGCAACGGACATCACGGCAACGGCAACGGCGCGGCGACGCTCGAGCTGACCAAGGCCGATTTCCAATCTGACCAGGAGACACGCTGGTGCCCGGGCTGCGGCGACTACGCGGTGCTCTCAGCGGTCCAGCAGTTCATGCCCGAACTCGGCATCCCACCGGAGCGGATCGTCTTCATCACCGGCATCGGCTGCGCCGGGCGCTTCGCCTACTACATGGACACCTACGGGATGCACGGGATCCACGGACGCGCCCCCGCCCTGGCCACCGGGCTGGCGGCCACCCGCGAAGACCTCTCGATCTGGGTCATCACCGGCGACGGCGACTCGCTCTCGATCGGCGGCAATCACCTGATCCACTCGCTGCGCCGCAACGTCCCGATCAAGATCCTCCTCTTCAACAACCAGATCTACGGCCTGACCAAGGGTCAGGCCTCGCCCACCTCGGAGCTCGGCAAGGTCACCAAGTCGACGCCCTTCGGCGTGGCCGACCAGCCGTTCAACCCGGTGTCCCTGGCCCTCGGGGCCGAGGCGACGTTCGTCGCCCGGACGATCGACCGCGACCGCCACCACCTGACGGCGGTCCTGCGGGCGGCCGCCGAGCACGAGGGCGCGGCGCTGGTCGAGATCTACCAGAACTGCCCGGTGTTCAACGACGGAGCCTTCTCGGCGTTGACCGACAAGGAGGCCAAGGACGTCAACCAGATCCGGCTTAAGGCCGGCCAGCCGATCCGCTTCGGGGTCGAGAACGAGCGCGGGGTGGCCCGGGCGCCCGACGGCGGCCTCCAGATCGTCTCGGTGGCCGAAGCCGGAGAGGACGCCCTGATCGTCCACGATCCGGGGCGGCGGGACCCCGGTCTCGCCTTCTCGCTGGCCCGGCTGGCCGAGGATCCGACCGGCCCGACCCCGATTGGGATCTTTCGCCAGGTGAGCCGGCCGGTCTACGGTCGCCCCAGCAAGATCCTCCAGGAGCCGGTGGCAGACGCCGAGCTGGCTGAGCTCCTGGCCCGCGGCGAGACCTGGACGATCGCCGAGGCCTAAGCCGCCTCGGCGGCGTCAGCGGCCCTCAGGCGGCGGCGTAGGCGCTCAAGGTCCTGCGCCGTGAAGCCCTCGGCTGCGAGCCAGGCGGCCGAGCCGCCCCAGCCCGTGTCGATGAAGCCAAAGAAGCGCTCCATCGTCTCGGGCACCGGCGCGAGCTGGGACGCATCGATCCCCTCGAGCTCGGCCCGATACGTGGAGGAGCCCCGCAGCCGCTCCGTGATCGCCTCGATTCGCTCGGCGCTCGCCATGTAGTCGGCGACGATCACGCGGCGGTCAAAGCCCGCCGCGTCGAGCGCCACGGCCACGACCACGCCCGTGCGGTCCTTGCCCGCGGCGCAGTGGACAAGGACGGCGCCCTGGGTGTGCGTGATCGTCCGGATAGAGCCCACGACCGAGTCGGGCCGGCGGCGGAGGTAGCTCAGATAGGCGCGGACGGGGGGCGTCTCGTCGACGGGCTCCTCGTCGCGCAGGCGCTGCCAGGGTTTGAGCGTGCTCAGTTCGAGGTCGGTGTTGCCGCCGGAGTCCGGGTAGAGCGAGCGGTGCTCGATCCGGACCTCCGGAACGCGGGTCATCGGTCCGGGACCCTCCTGCTCCACCTCGACGTCCGTCCGCAGGTCGAGCACGGCCTTGACTCCGTGCTCCTCGGTGAGCACGTGCACATCTCGCTCGCTCAGCGACTGCAGGTTGTCCGAGCGCAGGAGGACGCCCGGCACCACGGCGCGGGCGTTGGCCGCCCCCTCCAGCGCGATCCAGCGGGGAGTCATGCCCCGCAGTCTCGGCCGTCGAGGCCCCAGGCGTGTAACTGAGATGTCAAAGCGGGAAACCGCGCCGCGAGGTCGAACCTATCCGGATTGCCGAGGGCGCTTTCCACAAGGAGCCCGACGTGCCCAGAGTCTCGCCCGCCAACCGCTCAGCCGGCGACGTAGCCGTCCTCCGGCTCCAGGGGGAGCCCCGCCGCCGCCCAGTCGAGAAGCCCGCCGGCCATGTTGTGCGCGTCGAACCCGGCCCGGATGAAGGCTTCGGTGGCCATGGCCGAGCGCGAGCCGCTGCGGCAATAGAAGACCACCGGGCGGTCCGGCGGGATCGTATGGGCCTTCCCCGAGAGCTCGGGGAGCGCGATCAGCCGCGCTCCGGCGATCCGGCCGGCGGCATATTCCTCGGGCTGGCGCACGTCAATCAGCTGAATTGCTCCGGCGCGCAGCAGCGCGGCGACCATCCCCGGTGTGTAGTCGGACACGCCGTCAGCCTAGCGATCGGGGGCATATCTAAAGGAAGCCGAGGGGTTGTCGATACAAACGTCGTCGAAGTGCGGTAGTCTGCCGCGCCGACATAACCCAGCCGAATCCGGAGCCCTCAGAGGCCCCGGAACGGGGAACCCACTGGAGCCGCCGCTGGCTCCATGGGGCGAATCGCCGCAAGTTTTGTGGCGTAGCGCGATCTCTTTCAGCGCGAGCCCGACAGCTAACCCCGTAGGCGAAAAAGAGAAGGGAATAGGTTGCCGAGTCTTGCCCCCGTCCGTTCTGGACGGAATGTCGCACTAGCCATCATTGTTTTTCTAGGCCTGATCGTTCCTGCCCTCGCCGAAGCCAAGAGCAGCACGAGTGGTGGTTCGGGGATCCTTGCCACCGGCGGCAGCTCATTCCTTCCGGGTGGCAATGCCCTGGCCAACGGGAGCCCGAAGCTCAAGGGCGACTCCAAGCATCTCGGCGATCGCGTCCTGCGCGAGGGGATGCAGGGCCACGACGTGCGAGTCCTCCAGGCCTACCTGAGCTTTGCCGGCTTCGGCACCGAGGTCGACGGCGACTTCGGCCCGGCCACGCTCCAGAGCGTGATCGCCTTCGAGCGCCAGCAGGGCGTGACCGCCAACGGCATCGTGAGCTATGCCCTGTCCCAAAAGCTGCGCCAGGTCGTGGCCCAGGTGGCGGCTGCCCCGCCCACGGGCAAGACCCGGATCAACCCGGATGGCACCGCCACGGCGCCCGCCGGGGCACCGGCCGTCGTCCAGGCCGTGGTAGCCGGGGCCAACTCGATCATCGACACCTCGTACTGCGTCGGCGGCGGCCACGGAAACTGGACATCCAGCTGTTATGACTGCTCAGGCTCGGTCAGCTTCGCCCTCCACGCTGCCGGGCTGCTCAACACTTCCGAGGACTCGACTGAGATGGAGTCCTACGGCGCCCCCGGCCCGGGCCAGTACATCACCATCTATGCCGACGCCAGCCACGCCTTCATGGTCGTGGCCGGGCGGGCCTTCGATACCGCTGACTACGGCGGCCCCAATATCCCCGCCGGGACGGGTCCCCGCTGGCGCTCGGATCCGCTGGGCAACCTGGCCGACGGCGGCAACTATGTCGTCCGTCACCCGATCGGGTTCTAGGTCCTTCGGGCTGGGTGCGGCGGTGCGGCCGGCCAGCGCTGGCTGACGCAGTTCGCGCCGACCCCTAGCTGCCTAGGGCGGGCGTGGCGAGGAGCGATCGGCGGGAAAGGGTCGCCTCCCCCGCCGCGTCAGCGGTCGACCCGCGCCGTCAGCGGTCGACCTGGAAGGCCGCGCCGTAGGCGCCGGCCTCGGCCAGCGGCTGGGCCGTGGTCCCGGTGTTCACCGGACCCGGATACAGGTACGTGCACACGCGGCGGTAGCCCAGACGCTTGCTCGCCTTCCAGTAGGTGACGCTCTTGAACGGCGACTTGCTCTCCGCCTGGGGGAAGACGACGAACGTCCAGTCGCCGTGAGGCAGGCCGTATTCAGCGGGCGCCGTGGACTTGCAGGCCCGGGCGCTGTACTGGATGAACGCGACCAGATACGGCGTGTGGTGGGCCCGCTTGGTGTAGCTCCCGGTGATCGTGATCGTGTAGCGGTTGCCCGGGTGGACCGTGGCCGGAGCGACGGTCAAGGACAGGGAGGCGGCGCTGGCCTGTGCGGCGGGGCGTGCGTGCGAGGCCGCGCTGGCCTCCGTGACCAGCGTCCCCAGCCCCACAGCGGCGGCCAATGTGATTGCGATCCTGGCAAGCACTGACGGCGACATGTATAGCGAACCGCTCCCGGCAACCCAAATGAGTTGCGTAGGATCAATGTGCGATGCGCAGTCGGCCGCCCACGGCGAAACGGATTCTGATTGCGGCTGGGGCCGCCCTGATCATCGGTCTCGGCGCGGTCAGCCTGATCGCCGGCTTCAGTCAGTCCTTCCCCGTCCGCGTGCTCCAGGGACTGGCCGTGTTCGCGGCCGGTGCGGTCATCCTCGGCGGGGGCGCGATCGTGCTCATGCTCAGCCTCGCCGGGTGGCGGGATCCCGTCTCGGAGGCTGAGTTCGACGCCATCGTCGAGCGGGCCGAGCGGCTCGCCGCCGCCGAGTCGTGGGGGGACAGCGAGGACTACGAGGACGATGACGACGAGGACGATCTCTTCGACCCCTACGACGAGGACGACTTCAAGGCCCTCGTCCGGTCGGCCATCGACGATCTTCCCCTCGAGTTCCACCGGGCGCTGGAGCATGTGGCGGTCGTCGTTTCGGACTCTGGGCGCCGCCAGCACCTCTACGGCCTCTACCAGGGCGGGACGGTGTCCCGGGACTACTTCCACGACCGGATCGTGATCTTTCGGGACACCCTGCTGCGCGACTACGGCCACGACGTCGAGCTCCTCAAGGCGCAGGTCACGCGCACGGTGCGCCACGAGCTGGCCCATCACCTCGGGTGGGACGAGAAGGGCGTCCGCGGGCTGGGGCTGTAGGCGTTCGCTGAGGGGCTGCCGCGATGATGATCGTGATGACGCCCGGGGCGACCGACGACCAGATCGGCGCCGTCAAGGCACGGCTCGAATCGGTCGGCAATCTGCATGTGCTGGTGATGCCGGGGGAGCTGACGACCGCGATCGGGGCGATCGGCGATCCCGAGGGGGTGGCCGAGCTGGGTCTCGAAGCGATGCCCGGCGTCGATCGGGTGGTGCCGATCTCCCGCCCTTACAAGCTCGCCTCCTCCGAGCTGGCCCATCACGCGCCGACCGTGCTGAGCATCGACGGGCGGACGGTGGGGGGCGGCCAGACCTTCTGCCTGATCGCCGGCCCGTGCACGGTCGAGTCACGCGAGCAGACACTGTCGGTGGCGCGCGCTGTCGCGGCGGCCGGGGCGTCGATGCTCCGCGGAGGGGCCTTCAAGCCCCGGACCTCCCCGTTCTCGTTCAAGGGACTCGGCGGGGCGGGCCTTGAGATCCTGAGCGAGGCGCGGGCCGAGACAGGTCTACCGATCGTCACCGAGCTGCTCGACACCCAGCACGCCGAGATGGTGGCGCAGTGCGCCGACGTGATCCAGATCGGGGCGCGGAACATGCAGAACTACTCCCTGCTCGAGGTGGCCGGGAAGCTCGGTAAGCCGGTGCTGATCAAGCGCGGCCTGTCCTCGACCGTGGAGGAGCTCCTGATGGCGGCCGACTACGTCCTCAAGGAGGGCAATGAGGCGGTGATCCTGTGCGAGCGGGGAATCAGGACGTTCGAGAACGCGACCCGCTTCACCCTCGACCTGAGTGCGGTGCCGTGGCTGAAGCTCCATACCCACCTGCCGGTGATCGTCGACCCCAGCCACGCCTCGGGAGACCGCAGGCTGGTCGGCCCGCTCTCCTGCGCCGCCGCCGCGGTGGGGGCTGACGGGCTGCTCGTGGAGGTGGCGCCCGATCCCGAGACGGCCCTGTGCGATGGCCCCCAGCAGCTGAGCACCCGCGAGTTCTCCGACTACGCCCAGGGCGTGGCCGCCCATGCAGCGCTGACGGGCAGGCAGCTCGCCTAGGCCTCGCCCCCTAGCATCAGAGACGGAACTTAACTCGGCAACAGGAGACCAGATGCCAGAAGCAGTGATCGTTGACGCCATCCGCACGCCGATCGGGCGGGCGATGAAGGGGTCGCTGAAGACCGTCCGCGCCGACGACCTGGCGGCCACCCCGATGAAGGCGCTGATCGAGCGCAACCCTGAGGTGGACTTCGGAGAGACGGTGGATGTGATGATGGGCTCCGCCTCGGGCATTGGCGAGCAGGGCTACAACGTCGGGCGAAACGCCCTGCTCCTGGCGGGCATCGACCACCACGTGCCCGGGTGCACGGTGAACCGCTTCTGCGCCTCCTCGCTGCAGACGATCCGGATGGCCTTCCACGCCGTGAAGGCCGGCGAGGGCGACCAGTACATCGCCGCCGGCGTTGAGGCGGTGTCCCGCGCCGGCCTCGGAGCGGGCATGATGGATGAGGCCAAGCACCCCAAGCTGAACGGCCAGAACGGCGCCCTCTACGACGTCTACATACCGATGGGGCTGACAGCCGAGAACGTGGCCGAGCGCTGCCATGTGACCCGTGAGCAGCAGGACGAGTGGGCCGTCGTCTCGCAGAACCGCGCCGTCGAGGCGCGTGACTCCGGGCACTTCGACGCGGAGATCGTTCCCGTCCCGGTTGCCGCCCACAAGGACGTCGACAAGGAAGGCAACGAGGTCGAGGTCCCGGACACGGTTGTGGATAAGGACGACGGTCCGCGGGCCGGAACCACGATGGAGGTCCTGGCCAAGCTGAAGCCCGCCTTCAAAGAGGATGGGACGGTCACCGCCGGGAACTCGTGCCCGCTCAACGACGGTGCCGCCGCCGTACTCGTCATGTCAGCCGAGAAGGCCCAGGCGCTCGGCCTGAAGCCCAAGGCGCGGATCCTCGCCTCCACCGTGGCCGCCATCCGGCCTGAGATCATGGGCCTGGGCCCGATCCCCGCCATCCAGAAGCTGCTGGCAGAAACCGGGATGAAGATCGAAGACATCGACATCGTCGAGATCAACGAGGCCTTCGCCGCGCAGATCGTCCCCTGCAAGGAGGAGCTGGGCATCTCGGAGGAGAAGCTCAATCCGTTCGGGGGCGCGATCGCCCTTGGTCACCCCTTCGGGATGACCGGGGCGCGCATCATGACCACGCTGCTCAATGGCCTGACCGCGCTCGACGGGACCTACGGGATCGAGTCGATGTGCGTGGCCGGCGGGATGGGCCAGGCGATGCTGGTGGAGCGGCTCTCCTAGCGGTCACCCGGTAAATGAGAGCGGAGGGAGCGAGGCCCCAAGCCGGATGCGGCTACTGGCCCTCGCTCCCGACGCGCCGAGCTTGATCACCTTGGCCACCGACTGAGCCAGCAGCGCGGAACCGGCGTAGCTGGGGTGGATCCCGCACTTGCCGCCGCCCACCTGGGTGAGGAGGCCGGCGGTGCAGGTGTTCGAACCGGAGTGCACCGACGCCTGCTCGAGCTCGCCGTAGCCGTCTGCGATCTCGACGTGGTAGGGCCTGGCGGCCGCATCCTGGACCTGGTTGAGCATCTGGGACTGCGCGTTGGCCACGCTCGAGGCGTAGTCGAGCGAGTAGTAGTTGACGATCACGATCTGGCCGGTGTAGTGCGCCTTGTTGCGGATCGAGCCCAGGATCGTGTGGATGTTCTTGGTCACGGTCTGGGTCACCGCACTCTTTTCAGAGGCGCTGGCGCAGCCGTCTGAGGTGGTCTCCTCGCAGACGAAGAAACGTCTCATCTCTCTCCCTCTCACTCGCCGGCGCCCCCCGCGAGTTGTGAACGGATCGTATCGAGTGTGGGCCCGGCGCCGGTCGGGACGCTAGACCGGCACCGGACGGCCCACGTAGAACCCCTGGGCGTAGTCGACGCCGCGGTCTCGGAGCACCCGGATCGTCTCCTCGTCGGACACCGACTCGGCCACCGTCTTGATCCCAAGGCCCTGGGCGATCCCGACGATCGCGTTCACCATGTGGGCGTCGACCTCGCTCTGGGGGAGGTTCTGGATGAACTCACCGTCGAGCTTGACGTAGCCGACCGGAAGGTGCTTGAGGTAGTAGAGGGAGCCGAACCCGGTGCCGAAGTCGTCGAGAGCCAGGCTCGCGCCCAGTTCGTTGACCCGGCGCGCGAACGTCGTCGCCTCGGGCATGTTGGCAAGGGCCGCCGTCTCGGTGACCTCGAAGATGAGCCGTGACGGATCGACCGATGAGGCCTTGAGCTCCCGCTCGATCATCTCCAGCAGGTGCGGATCGCCGACCACCGAGTCGCCGGACAGATTGACGCTTACCGGCCCGGCTCCACCGCGTCCTTCGGCAATGAGTTGGATGGCTTGCCGGACCACCCAGCGATCGATGGCGTGGATGAGCCCGAAGCGCTCGGCGGCGGGGAGGAAGGCCGATGGCGCGATCAGGTTGCCGTACTCATCGCGCATGCGCAGGAGCAGTTCGCCGTGGCTGATCGTGTCCGTGGCCAGGTCGAGGATCGGCTGCATGTGGAGGACGAAGCCGTCGTCGCGATCAAGCGCCTCGCGGATACGCCCGGCCCAGGTCAGCTTCGCCGTCGCCCGGGCCCGTCGCCCCTCGCTGGTCGTGTAGACGACGACACGGTCGCGGCCTCCCGACTTGGCGGCGTACATGGCCAGATCGGCGTTGATCAGGAGCTCGCTGGAGGTGGCGTCATCGCCCGCGAAGGTGGCCACGCCGATGCTCGCGGTGATCCGGAACGTCCGGCCGCCGAACATGGGGCGGCAGCCGTGGACGGCGACCAGTAGGTCCTCGGCGGTCTTGCGGGCGGCATCGGCATCGACCTGCGTGAGCAGGATCCCGAACTCATCACCGCCCAGCCGAGCGACCACGTCGCTGGAGCGAAACCGCCGCTTGAGGGTCCGGGCCACGGCACCCAGGACGGCGTCGCCGGCCGCGTGGCCGGCGAAATCGTTGGTCGACTTGAAGCTGTCGAGGTCGATGCTGAGCAGGGCGCCGGAATGGCTGTAGCGCCCGGCACGGGCTAGCTCACGCTTGAGCTCCTCCTCAAAGCGCTGGCGGTTGGAGAGCCCGGTCAGCTGGTCGTACTCGGCCAGGTAGCGCAGACGCTCCTCGTAGTGCCGGCGCTCGCTGACATCGCGGGCCAGAATCGCCGCCGCGACGACCCGGCCACCCGCGTCCCTGACCGGCGTCATCGCCTGGGTGACGACGAGCTGCGCGCCGTCGCGCCGGATCTTCTCGATGTCGAAGCGCTCGATCGAGATGCCGGCAAAGACCTGGCGTAGAAGCTTCTCCTCCTGGGCGCCCACCCCGGTCGGGTCGAGCATCGCCAGCCGCTGCCCGATCGCCTCGACCGGCGTGTAGCCGTAGAGGCGCGCCGCGCCCCGGTTCCAGCTATCGATCGTCCCGTCGCGGGACACGATGGTGATCGCCTCGTCGGTCGACTCGACGACGTATTGGAGGAGCTCCTCCGCGTCGACGAGAGCCGCCTGGCAGCTCCCGATCCCCGTCATCGTGCGCCCCCCTCACGATCGGACGGGGCACCCGGCATGCACCGTAGACTTCCCTGCACTGCAGGCATTTTCAGCCGCATCTAGACGTCTCCCGCGGCGCATTGTAAGCACGTCTGTCAGCCGGAGCGCAAGTTGGGGTTCAGTCGCGGTTCGAGTAACCGCATCCGGCTTGGGGCCTCGCTCCCTCCGCTTCTGGTTAGCGGTGACCGCTCCGGTCGCTCGGCAGTCACCACAGCCCGGCTTCCCGCCGGGCTATCTGGGTGCCATCCGCAGCGCCCCGTCGAGCCGGATGACCTCGCCGTTGAGCATCTCGTTCTCGACGATGTGGGCGGCCAGGGCGGCGAACTCCTCCGGGCGCCCGAGGCGGGGCGGGAAGGGGATCGCCGCGGCCAGGGCCTGGCGGTTCTCCTCCGGAAGGCCGGCCAGCAGTGGCGTATCGAAGGTTCCCGGCGCGATTGTGCAGACCCGGATCCCACCCCGAGCCAGGTCCCGGGCTGCCGGCAGCGTCATCCCCACGATCCCGCCCTTGGAGGCCGAGTAGGCGATCTGGCCGATCTGGCCGTCGAACGCGGCAATCGAAGCCGTGTTGATGCAGACGCCGCGCTCGCCGGAGCGCGTCGGTTCCTGCTCAAGCATCGCCGCGGCGGCTAGGCGGAGCACGTTGAAGGTCCCGATCAGGTTGACCCGGATCACCGTCTCGAACGGCTCCAGCGCCGCCGGCCCCCGGTTCGAGGCCACGCGTTCGGCCCATCCGATACCGGCGCAGCAGATGCTGATCCGCAGCCCCCCGGGGAGCTCCTTGGCCGCGGCGACCGCTTCTGCCACCTGCCGTGGATCGGTCACGTCAGCTTGGATCGCGTGGGCCCGGTCTCCGAGCGAACCGGCCAGCGCGTCGGCGGATTCGGCATTGACATCCGCGATCAGGACATGCGCGCCCTCTTCGTAAAGGCGTCTGACGGTGGCCTCCCCGAGACCCGAGGCCCCGCCGACGACCAGCGCGCCGCTGCCGTCGGTTCGCATGTCCCGAACCCTACCGGCGGGCGGCCAGCGATACCGCGAAGAGCTCCTGCGGGTCGGTGTACCAGTGCTCAAGGATCAGGCCCGCGGCTTCGAAGTCGGCCTCCAGGCGGCCCCTGGAGAACTTGGCGCTGATCTCGGTGCGCAGCTCCTCCCCGGCGGCGAAGGCGATCCGTAGTCCGAGTCCGGAGATCAGGACGGTGTGGGCGCGACGGGCGCGGAGCCGCATCTCGACCCACTCGTGGTCACGGTCGTAGAAGGCGATGTGGTCGAACGCGTCGGGGGAGAAGTCGGCGTCGAGCTCGCGATTGATCACGGTCAGGACATTGCGGTTGAACTCGGCGGTGACGCCCTCCTCGTCGTCGTACGCCGCCTCGATCACATCCGGATCCTTGACCAGGTCGGTCCCGAGGATGAGTCGATCGTCCGGCCCCAACAGCCCGGCGATGGTCCGGAGGAGGCGGCGGCGGGTGCCGGGGGGGAAGTTGCCGATGGTGCCTCCGAGCAGTGCCACGAGACGGGGCTGGCCGTCGCGGCCCGGAATCGAGTCCAGGTGGCGCTCGAAGTCGCCGATGATGCCCTCGACCTGGAGCCCGTCGTAGTCGGCCACCAGTTCCTCGGCCGCCTGCTGGAGCGCCTGCTCGGAGACGTCGAGGGGGACGTAGCGCCGCAGGGTGTCAGCGCTAGCCATCGCCTCGAGCAGGATGCGCGCCTTCTCGGCCGAGCCTGAGCCGAGCTCAACGAGCTCGCCGGCTCCGGTCCGGGCGACGATCTCCTCGGCGTGGCGCTCCAGGATCAGGCGCTCGGTGCGGGTGGGGTAGTACTCCGGGAGCTCGCAGATGCGGTCGAAGAGCTCGGAGCCACGGGCGTCGTAGAAGTGCTTGGGTGGCAGCTCCTTAAACGGCCGGGTGAGGCCGTCGAGGACGTCCTCGGCCAGGGTGCGCTCGTCGGTCTCGGACAGACACGAGGTGATGCGGATGGCCTCGGTCTCCAGCAGCTGTCTCATGCGGCCACCCGGAAGCCGGAGAAGATCTGACGCCGCTGGGGGAAGTCCCAGTTGCGGAAGGTGGCGGTGGCGACGCGGGCGCTGGTGGCCCACGAGCCGCCGCGCAGGACCCGGTATCCGGCGCCGAAGAAGGGCTCCGAATACTCGCGGTAGGGGTAGGGAGCGAAGCCGGGGTAGGCGCTGAACTCGCTCTGCGTCCACTCCCAGACATCGCCGATCATCCCCAGCACTCCCGGAGGTGCGGCTCCCGCGGGCAGCGCGCCGGCGGGGCTGGGTCCGGCCTCGATCAGGTCCACATTGGCATGGACTCCCGGGAGCGGTGCTTCGTTCCCCCAGGGATAGCGCCGGGCCATCCCAGTCGCTTGATCCCAGGTCGCCGCCTTCTCCCATTCGGCTTCGCTCGGGAGGCGCAAATCGTGCGCGCGGGCGAAGGCATCGGCCTCGAACCAGGAGACGTGGACCACGGGGCGGTCGGGATGGAGTGACTCAATGTGCCCGAGCCGCCATTCCCCGGTGTGGTCCGGCGTCCAGGCGCCAGGGCGCGTGATGTCGTACTGCTCCTTCCACGACCAGCCCTCATCGGACCACCACTCGCGTCGCTCGTAACCCCCACCTTCGACGAAGTGCAGGTAGCTGGCGTTGGTGATCGGGTGGCGGCCAATCCGAAAGGCGCGGATGTCGGTGCTGTGGCGTGGGCGCTCGTTGTCGTAGGCAAAGCCCGGGCCGAGGGCACCGAGAGGGAACTCGCCGCCCTCGATCTCGATCAGCTCGAGTCCCGTGGCCCGCGGGGCGGGTTGGGGTGGCGCCTCGCCGTCAGACAAGCCCGGATCGAGCCTGGCCAGCTGCATCGCCTGCAGCATCGTCTCGTTGTGCTGCTGCTCGTGGCGGAGTACGAGCTCGTGGAGGATTCCGTCGCCGACCCCGCGCTCATCGATCACGGCCAGCGTCCGCTCCCGGACCCGGTCGAGGTACTCCCTGGCCTCATCCGCCCCGAGGAAGGGCAACTCGCCGCGGCTGGCGCGGGGGGTCTCCATGGCGTCGTACACCTCGACCAGCTCCGCGTGCAGGAGTGGTCGCTGTCCGTAGCGGTGAACCAGCCACAGATCCTCGAAGGCCGCGATGTGCCCGAGGTCCCAGGCCAGCGGACTCATGAGCCTGGAATGAACGCGCTCAAGCTCGGCGTCGTCGAACTGCGCCACGAGCGACAGCGTTCGCTGTCGCGCAGCTTCGAGGGCATCGACAAGCTGGCTCGCCGTGCCGGCCGGCCCGGCTGCGCTCGGGCTGCTCATCAAGCCATTGTTCCATCCCGCGTTGCCCGGCGAGAAAAGCTCCGGTTAACGCGGGGTTTCAGGTCAGCCGGTAGCGCAGGTAGAGGCTGCTCTCGGACTCGAGGACCCAGACGAGCGACATGGTCTGGAGTTGGGGAAGCTCGGGGCCGCTCGTGATCGCGGGCTCGGCGCCGCCTCCGGACAGCTTCGGGGCCAGGGTGAGGAACATCTCGTCGACCAGGTGCTCGTGGAGCAGCCCGTTGTAAATCGTCGGACCGCCCTCGCACAGGAGCGAGCGAACCCCGAACTCGGAGCGCAGGCGGCGCAGTGCGGTGGTCAGGGTCAGCTCGCCCGGGTCGAGGCGCACCACCTGAAGCTGGGCCTCGACCGCGGGCAGCTCGAGCTCCTCCGGCCCGAAGACCACGACCCGCGCGTCGGGCTCGGAGAAGATCGGCGCGTCGACGGGAACATCACCGCTGCGGGTGACGAGGCAGAACAAGGGCTCCGGTGAGCGTCCGGCGGCGAGCCGTCGCTCGCGCCGCCCCGGGTCCTTGATCATGCGTCCGTAGCGCTCGATCCGGACCGTGTGCGTGCCCGCCATCACCGCCTCGGCCTGCTCACGCAGGCCGTGGAAGACCTCGCGGTCGACGGGGTCGCCGAGGGGCGCCGAGCGGCCCTGGAAGGTGGCTCGGCCGTCGGCGCTGGCGATGAAGTTGACGACCGTGTAGGGGCGGCTGGCCCCGGCCTGCTCCTCGAGCTGGAGGCCGGCCAGGATTTCCGGCACCTCTACGTTCGCCGCCTGGGGGATCACCTGGTGCAGCTCCAAGGCGACCGAACCTACCACCGTGATGGACCGGTTAGGCTGCCCGGCAATGGACGTGAGAGCGCTCAATCGCGGGGAGCTGCTCGCGATCGTCGGCGCGGTCCTGATCGGTATCTCGGTCTTTCTCCCCTGGTTCTCGCTCGGCAACCACTACACCCAGCTCAACGGCTGCTACGGGCCCAACGGGTCGTGCACGGGCTGGCACTCGCTGCTCATCATGCGCTTCCTGCTCCTGGCGGCCGCGGCCGCCCCGCTGATCCTGGCCTGGATCATCATCCGCGGTCACGCCCTGTCCTGGCCCCGGGGTGAGCTGACGGCCGTGGTGGGGGTCACGGCGCTGGTCCTCGTGCTCTTCCGGGGGGTGATCGACAAGCCTGGTTCCCCGACCGACCAGATCACGGTGGACTACGGCTGGTGGATCGCCCTCGTCGGGACGCTGCTCATCATCGCCGGCGCGGCCTGGCGCTACCAGGAGAACGCGCCCCGCCGCAACCCGCCGGGCGTCCTGTGACCGTCGAGGTACCCGAGAACCGGCCGGACCGCAACCTCGCCCTCGAGCTCGTCCGGGTCACCGAGGCGGCGGCCCTCGCCGCGGCGCGGATGGTCGGCCGCGGCGACAAGGAAGGCGCCGACCAGGCCGCGGTCGACGCCATGCGCCACGTCCTGCATTCGGTGTCGATGGACGGTGTCGTGGTGATCGGGGAGGGGGAGAAGGACGAAGCCCCGATGCTCTACAACGGCGAGCAGATCGGCGACGGCACACCGCCCCAGGTCGACGTGGCCGTCGACCCGCTGGAGGGGACTCGGCTGACGGCGCTCGGCATGCCGAACGCGATCGCCGTGATCGCGCTGGCCGAGCGCGGCGCCATGTTCGATCCCGGTCCGGCCGTGTACATGGAGAAGATCGCCGGCGGACCTGAGATCGCCGACCTGCTCGACCTCGACCGTCCGCTCCCGGAGACGATCCGGCTGATCGCCGAGCGCAAGGGGATCGACATCCGCGACGTGATGGTCGTGATGCTCGACCGCGAGCGCCACCACGAGGCCATGGCCGAAGTCCGCGAGGCCGGGGCCCGGGTCAGGCTGATCACCGACGGCGACGTCGCCGGGGCGATGCTCGCGGTGAGCGAGAACACGCCGGTGGACCTCCTGTGGGGGATTGGAGGCACACCCGAGGGGGTCATCTCGGCGGCGGCGATCAAGTGCATCGGCGGGGAGCTGCTGGGACGCCTGTGGCCGCGCAACGACGAGGAGCGCGAGGCGGCGCTCGACGCCGGCTACGACCTCGACCGGGTGCTGAGGGCCGAGGATCTCGTGCGGGGGGAGGACGTCTTCTTCTCCGCCACCGGAGTGACCGACGGCGACGTCCTCCAGGGGGTGCGCTATCAGGGCGACCGGGGCGCGACGACCGAGTCGCTGGTCATGCGCTCGCGCTCCGGCACGGTGCGCCGGGTGCAGGCCCGCCACGACCGGGCCAAGCTGCGGGCGCTGACCGGCGTGCGCTACGGCTAGGCCGCGCGCCCGTCCTTGGGTTGGAGGTCGCGCCCGGCAGCGCTGCCGACGCCGACCCAGCTCTTGAGTCTTCCCACCTTCGACTGCGCCAGGTCGAGGCGGGCCAGCGAGCGCAGGAAGGCGTGGGTGACGAGCACGTGGATGGCCGACTGGGTCACCTCGTAGACCGGCGTGCTGAAGCCGGCCGCGATGGCGGGATAGAAGTTGGCCACCTCGACCTCGATCCGGACCCGCGCCATCCCGCTCGTGTGTCCGTCGTCGAGCCGGCGCACATCGAGGGCGAGAAACCCGCAGCCCCGCCCCGAGCGAGCGACCAGGAACCCGTCGCGAATCCGCCAGCTGACCTTTCCGTGGCCTGACTCGACGAGATACTCCGGCGCCTCGAAGCGCAGAACCGTGAACGGGCGGCCCATGAGCACGACGCAGCGCTCGTCGGTTCCGTAGCGGACGCGGACCAGCCCCAGCGTGACTCGGGAGAGGAAGCGCCAGTAGGTGCGGGCCAGGTTCTCCAGGTTCTCCGTCGTCCACAGACGCTCGAGTTGAGCCGGCGGTAGCGTGAGCTCGGCCACCTGGACCGAGCGCACCGCCCCGTCGGTGGCGATTACGGTCGAGTGCGGGGGCGAGAGGATCACGGCCTGAGCCGGCTGGCGGCGCCGGCGCTGCTCGCGGGCCGCGATCAGTGCCGCGACGAGGGCCATGAGGGAGAGGATCAGGGGCACAGGCGGGATTCTGTCAGCGGCTGAGCGAAGCGAGCGCCACTGATGTCCCGGCGGCCACGGCGCCCTCTCCCGGCGGGATCAGCGCCAGCGCGTCGGCGCCGAGGAGCGAGGTGATCACGTGTGAGCCCTGGGGCCCGTTCGGCACGGCCACCGTCGTCCCCTCACGATGCTCGAGGCGCACCCGGACCGCTTGCTCGCGCCGCCGGTTGCGCGGGACCGCGGCGCCCAGCACGGCTTCGGCGGGGGGGCCCTCGCTGGCGCGCCCCTGGAGCGCCGCCAGCGCCGGGGCGACAAACAGGGAGAAGGTCACGGCAGCCGAAACCGGGTTGCCCGGAAGCCCGAAGACCAGCCGCCCCGCCCGCATCCCAAACCAGGTCGGCTTGCCCGGCTGGAGGGCCACCCCCCAGAAGAGCTCCTCGACCCCGAGCTTGGCCAGCGCCGGCTTCACGTGATCGTGAGGGCCGACCGAGACCCCCCCGGAGACGATCACCACCTCGGCCGCGGTGAGGGCCTCCTCGAGGCCCGTCTCGGTGGCCCCTGGGTCATCGGGAAGCCGGCCCGCGGGGCCGCTCACGGCCCCGGAACGGGTGGCCAGCGCGACCAGCATCGGGCCGTTGGAGTTGTAAATCTCGCCCGGCGCGAGCCGCTCGCCCGGCTCACGGAGCTCATCGCCGGTGCAGAGCACAGCGGCCCGCGGGCGCCGGATGACCGACACCTGGGCGGCGCCGGCGGAGATCGCGGCCCCGAGCTCCGCCGCGTCGATGACGGTGCCCGCGGTCAGGATGGGCTGGCCGGCGTGCATGACCTCGCCAGCAGGGCGCAGGTGGGTTCCGGGCGCGACCTCGGCTCCCAACAGGACCGCACCGTCCTCGACCTCCACCTCCTCCTGGGGAATCACGGCCGTGGCTCCGTCGGGGACGGCGGCGCCGGTGGAGATGCGAATCGCCTCGCCTTCGGCGAGTGCGCGCGGGCTCGGCGTCCCGGCGCGTGACTCGCCCACGACCCTAAGACGCCGTCCCGCGGGCCCGGCCTGCACGGCGTAGCCATCCATGGCCGAGGCGGAGAAGGGGGGGACATCACCGGTGGCCGTGACCGGCTCGGCCAGCACGCGTCCCAGGGCGTCGGCCACGCGAATGGTCTCCGGTGCCAGCGGCCGCGTTGCCGTCAGCACTCGGCGGCGCGCCTCGGCGATCGTGATCAGTTCGGCCATGCCCACATTGTTGCGGCGCGGCGCGGCTGCGTGCGCGGGGGCTGTGCTGGAGGCGATCAGCTGCTGCGCGGCAGCGAGGTGGCGTCCAGCAGCGCCGTGCCGGTCATCCCGAGCGCCTTGCCGGTGGCCATCGTCAGATCCCAGTCGGCATTGTGGGCGTAGGGACCGCGGTCGATCACCGGGACGATGAGGGTCTCGCCGTCGTAGTAGATCGCCACCGGCGTGCCACACGGCAGCGTGCGGTTCGCCACTCCGATGGTGGTCCGGCGGAGAGTGACTCCGCAGGCCGTCTTGTGACCGTAGAAGCCCGGCCCGTAGAGCGTGGCCAGAGACGGCCGGTAGACCGTCACGGTGACCGTGGGGCCGGCGGCCGAGGCACTGGCGTCGCCGGCGGGGCCGGTCACGGCCCGGATCGAGAAGCGGCCGATGTGGTTGGTCGCCCATACGGCGGAGAAGGTGCCGTTGCTCCGAACCTGACCGGTGGCCACGGTCTCCCACGCCCAGTTCGTCTTGGCGCCGGAGATCTCGACGTCAACCGTCTTGCCGGAGTCGGCCGACGGGAGCGAGCCCGTCACGGTGAGGCCGCGGCGCAGGATGCCCGAAGCATTGGTGGAGATGGTCATCCCGTCGCCGCTGGCGGTGACGGGAACATTCCCGGGCTGGGCTGTGACCTGGCCCTGCGACCCGCTGGCGCTCCCCGATCCGCCGCTGGCCGTGCCGAAGCCGGATCCGCCTGAGCCGCCGGAGGCCTCGGCCAACGACGGCGCGACAAAGCCGGCCGCGCAAGCGAATGCGGCAACGTAGGGGATAGCGCGACGGATCACGATTCGGGGCATTTATTGGTGACGCCTACGGGGTGAGCTGACGGGCTCGCGCTGGTGTTGCGCTACGACCCTTTACTGGGCCGATTCGCCCCTGCGGACCTGACGGACCGCAAGTGGTTCCCCCGCCGATCTTCCGCGGACGGAAAGATCGTTCGGCGTGGATTGGCGCGGCAGTATACGAGTTGGCTTCGCGGAAGGCGTCGAAACCCCTCCCGGGCCGGGGGAGCGCTCCGTCAGCCCTTGCGGGTTAAGGCCGGGGGAGGCGCCCGACCACCCGGCGCAGCGCCTTGGCGCTGAGCGTGACCCCGATCTCGGTCAGCTCCGCTGCGGCCTGGACGGCGGTGCGCAGAACCGGGAACTCCGTGCTCGGCTCAGGCCGTGCTCCCCGCTTTGCTCGCGGGACGCCCCGCGGTTGCGCGGGCTGCGGGAGTCGTTTCGGCTTCGCCGCGGTGGATCTGGGTTTCGCCGGTGTCGAGGGCGCCGGCTTCGAAGCCTTCGCTGCCGCGGGGCGGGGTGATTTGGCCGCGCGAGTGGCCGGCGTGGCCTTGGCGCGCGTCGTCTTCTTGGCTGCGGGCTGCGGCGCCTCGCGCGTCGCCTGCTGGGCCTCAGGCTCGCGGGCCGGGGCCTCCCGGGCCGGACGCTTGGCACTTCGGCGGTGGGGCCGGGAGCGCGGCAGCGCGCTGAGCAGGTCAGAAGAGTGATCGTCAGTCATCAAACAAGGGAAAGACCGGAACTTGCGTCCAACCTGAAACGTATTTCGCAGTTGTAGGTAACAGTCTTCGACAGACTGCCGAAAAACGTCTCATAAGGCCGACCCAACCCCGAATCGGAGGCGTTGCCAGCACTATACTGCCGCTTGAATGGCGGGCCTGCGCCCTCGCGGCTACGCTCGTTGTTGTTAGCCCCGGTGCCGGGCAGCCACCAGGGTAGGTAGCCAGACCTGAGAACGGGATGAAATGTCAGTAGCGGAACTTCAAGAACTCGAGGAGATCAAGGGCCTTGTCAACCGGGGCCAGCAGCTCGGCGTGCTGACCTACGCCGAGATTGCCGGCGCGGTTTCGGAGCTCGATCTCGACGAAACGGATGTCGAGGAGCTCCACGGCTTCCTCGAGCGGGCGGAGATCGAGCTCGTAGAGGAGCTCGACCCGGCAATCGCGGCGGCTGAGGTTGAGCGCGCGCCCGATAAGCGCGGCGGGCGGCGCAAGCCGCGGACCACCCTCGACCTCAAGCCGGACATGACCACCGACTCCTTGCAGCTCTTCCTCAAGGACATCGGAAAGGTCAGGCTGCTCACCGCCCAGGAGGAGGTCGACCTGGCCAAGCGCATCGAGCGCGGCGACCTCGACGCCAAGCAGAAGATGGTCGAGTCGAACCTCCGGCTCGTCGTCTCCATCGCCAAGAACTACCGGAACCAGGGCCTGCCCTTCCTCGACCTGATTCAGGAGGGGACGCTGGGCCTGGTGCGCGCGGCCGAGAAGTTCGACTACCGCAAGGGCTTCAAGTTCTCCACCTACGCCACGTGGTGGATCCGCCAGGCCATCGCCCGCGCGCTCGCCGACAAGGCGCGGACGATCCGGATTCCCGTTCACGTCGTCGAGAAGCTGAACAAGATCGGGCGCGCCGAGCGCAAGCTCGTCACCGAGCTGGGGCGCGAGCCCACGGCCGAGGAGATCGCCGAGGTCACGGGCATCGAGCCCGATGAGGTCGAGTCGATCAAGCGCTCGGCCCAGGCTCCGGTCTCGCTCGAGAAGCCGGTCGGCGACGAGGAAGAGTCCGAGTTCGGGCAGTTCATCGCCGACGAGCGCGCCGAGTCCCCCTACGAGCGCGCGGCCGAGATCCTCACCAAGGAGGCGCTCCGCGAGGCGCTTGAGAATTTGTCGTACCGGGAGCGGCGGGTGCTTGAGCTCCGCTACGGCCTGGGCGGCGAGCATCCGCGGACCCTCGACGAGGTGGGGCGGACGTTCAACGTCACGCGCGAGCGGATTCGCCAGATCGAGAATCAGTCGCTCAAAAAGCTTCAGTCGCTGGCTGAGGCGCAGAAGCTGCGCGACGTCGCTTAGGGGCGTTCAGGCGTAAGCAAGCCCTCCGTCGAAACCGCACGCGAGTTTCGCCGGACGGAACGCTTACGCGTGCCCATCAATCGCTGCACCCAGCTTTTGCCTCTTGCTTCGCTCCTTCATGTCCTGGGGCGTCCGTAGGGCTTCTCCATCTCTCAAGGCCGCGTCGGTCGCGGCCGATGAGGGGTCTGGATGTTCCAGCTTGACCAGGCGCTGCGATGGATCGTCGAGAACGACGGCTCCGATCTTCACCTGAAGGTGAAGTCGCTGCCGCTATCCCGCGTGCACGGAAGCCTCCACAAGATGGAGGACTGGGAGGTTCTCCAGGAGGAGGACACCGAGCGCGTGGTCCGCGAGATGCTCGCCGAGCACACCGACAAGCTGGCCGAGTTCGAAGAGGACAACGAGGTCGACTTTTCGCACGCTGTCCCCGGACTGGCTCGCTTCCGCGTCAACGCCTTTCGCCAGCGGGGCACCGTCTCGGTCGTCATGCGCGTCATCCCGTTCGGCGTGAAGACGGTCCAGGAGCTTGGCCTGCCCCCGGTGATCTCAGAGATCGCCGATGAGGAGCGCGGGCTGATCCTCCTCACCGGGACCACCGGCTCGGGTAAGTCAACCACGCTGGCCGCGATCATCGACCACATCAACGAGACGCGGCAGGCCCACATCGTGACGATCGAGGATCCGATCGAGTACCTGCACAAAGACCGCAACTCGATCATCAACCAGCGTGAGGTGGGGATGGACACCGCCTCATTCAGCCGCGCCATGCGCCGCGTCCTGCGCCAGGACCCCGATGTGATCCTCATCGGCGAGATGCGCGACCAGGAGACCGTGCGCACCGCCCTGTCCGCCGCCGAGACCGGCCACCTCGTCCTCTCGACCGTCCACACCCTCGACGCTCCGGAGAGCGTCAACCGCATCATCGACTTCTTCGAGCCCCACGAGCAGAACCAGGCGCGCGCGATGCTCGCCGGGACGCTCCGTGGTGTCGTCTCCCAGCGTCTGGTCCCCACCCGTGACGGCACCGGCCGCGTCGCCGTCTGCGAGATCCTCCGCATGACCGGCCGCGCCAAGGACATGATCATGGATCCCGAACAGACCGGAAACCTGCGCGAGGTCATCTCCGAGGGCGAGTACTACGGGATGCAGACCTTCGACCAGGCGCTCCTCAAGCACTACCAGGCCGGTCGGGTGTCCATGGAAGACGCGCTCCGGGTCGCCACGAGCCCGCACGACTTCAAGCTCCTCGTCGCCGCCGAGGGCCGCACGGCGACCTCGATGGAAGACCTCATGGATGCGAGCAGCAACACCGCCGAGGGCAGCTCGGCCGGCCCCAGCACGCTTCGCAGCCCGGTCCCCGTCGGCGCTCCGGCGCAGTCCAACGGCGGCAGCCCCCCTGACTCTCCCTCCGGGCCGCTCCCCGGATCGTCGTCCGGCCCCCTCCCGGGACCGCCGTCCGGACCTCCGTCGGGGTCGCCCTTGGGGCCCCCGTCGTCCGGGCCCCCCGGGCTCCACAACTAGCTCAGCCCCGCAAACTGCATGCTTCAGTTGCTGAAGCATTGCGCTAGAATCGCGGATACATGAGCACTGACAGCACCTGTCCCGTCTGTCGCACCGCTGAGATCGTGTGCGGCAAGTGGACCTTGCTGGTCATTCGTGACCTCGCGGAGGGGCGCTCGCGGTTCTGCGAGCTCGAGCGCTCGCTTCAGGGCATCAGCCCGCGCACGCTGTCGCTGCGGCTCCGTGCCCTCGAGGAAGAGGGCATCGTGAAGCGCCAGACCTACCCCGAGGTCCCGCCGCGCGTCGAGTATGCGCTGACCGAGAAGGGCCGGGCTCTGGTGCCGCTGATCGAGGACATGCGGACCTACGGCCGCGAGTGGCTCGACTGCGCTGCAGAGGTCTCTGGTGAAGATTCCTCCACCATCCAGCCGGAGGTGGCAGTAGTCTGACGCCGCATGCGGATTTCCGTAGCGGCTGATGAACTGACCGGCGTTGCCTACCCGCTGATCCAGGAACTGCGACAGCGGGGGCATGAGCCGATCCTCCATGGAGCGTACGTTGACGACGAACGCCCGGATTGGGCGTGGGCGTGTGAGTCCGCGGCCCGCGACGTGTCCGAGGGACGCGCTGATCAGGCGATCGTCCTCTGCTGGACCGGAACGGGGGCGGCAATGACCGCCAACAAGCTCCCAGGCGTCCGGGCCGCGCTGTGCACGGACGTCAAGACCGTCGAGGGGGCGCGGCGCTGGAACGACGCCAACGTGCTGGCCCTCAGCCTCCGCCGGACCGGGTTGATCGAACTCGAAGAGATGCTCGACGTCTGGTTCTCTGAGGCCGTGAGCGACGATCCCCAGGACCTTGAGAACATCGCCCACCTGAGCGAGATCGAGGCTGGCGGAGCAGCGCCGTCCGCGGCGGCCCGGGACCAGACTAAGGCGCCGAACGGCGAGAAGGCGCCTCGTCAGCCGCGGTCCAAGCGCGCGGCCAAGGGCTGAGCCGGCGCAGCGCCGGTCAGACCGGCTTCGTCATCCTGAACGTCGAGGAGACGATCATCCGGCCGTAGCGCGCCGCCGTGCGCGAGCCGTAGCCGGGCCAGACGTACCAGCGGTACTTACCGGGCTTGAGCTTGTACCGATGGCCCGCGAACGACCAAGAGCGCTTCAGCAGCAAGTTGGTGCGACTCGGCCACGTGCTCAGCACCTTCGTCTTCCCCCGGAAGATCTGAACGTTGTAGTAGGTGGCGTGAGCCGCCCGCTTCCAGCGCAGTCGAAGCGACGTACCCGCCCGCGCGACCGAGGCAACGGGCGTCGCCGCCCGATACTTCACCGGGACCGAGATCGCCGCGTAGTTACCGGCCCGATCCCAGCAACCTCCGACCACGGACCCGGACGACGGACCGGAGTAGCTCACCGTCTGGCAACTGGCGATCCCGGACACGGGATCCGTGGCCTTGAACGTGAAGTTGACGGGACTCGTGTAATAGCCGCTGGAGTTTGCCTTCCGAGAAGCGGTCGCGCCGGTGATGGTCGGCGGGGTGGCGTCGTAGTTGATCGAGACGCCGGCGGTGGCTGTCTTGCCGGCGTTGTCGGTGCAGCTTCCACTGATCAAGAGGTTCGCTCCGACAGGACCGCCGTACGTATCGCTAGGGGTGCAGGATGCAATACCTGAGAAGGACGTACCAGCGAACGAAACGACAACCGGGTGGTTGTACCAGCCGTCCGAGTCGGGCGGACGGGAGAGTGTGGCGGTCGCTGTGGGCGTGCTCGCCTCGAGATGCAGCCGGAAGCTGTAGGACGCAGACGATCCATCACTCCAGCTCGCTGTACAAGAGAGCGCGGTCACCGTGTCGGCCGTGTATTCCGTGGCGAGCCCGAGCCCGCAGGGCGAGACGGTCTGGGGAGGCGTGTCCGTCTGCCACGTCACGGTGACTGATCCCTGGTACCAGTTCGAACCACAAGGCGAGGTCACTCCCCCGGAGGTGCAGGTCGCTGAGATCGTGTCGGCTGCGGCTCCTGAGGTTGCGACCAACGACACGGCAGCCGCACTAACGCAAGCGATGAGAACGCGTCGGACTGGCTTCATCCGGTCCCCAATTCCCGGTTCATCCGAGTCAGCTGCCTCATAAGTGATCCGCTGGCTAGTGCCAGGACAGCCAATGCAACCGCCGCGAAGAGCAGGAGCAGGCCGTTGCGGGACGATCCGACTGTCCGAGCGGCGATGGCCGTAGAGGACGCGAACGGATTAAGTCGCCACGGACTGACCAGCTCGCGCGCCGAGAATGAGACCAAGTGTGGCTGGCGTTGAACGTGTCGGGTTGCCCTGCGCGTCGGTCGTCTGATCACCGGCGTGGCGGCAATGGTGGGGGTGACCGTCGTGCTCGGGTGCGGCTCTGTTTGGGTCTCGAGGCTGCCCGAGGAGCCGACGCCAACTCCGGACGAGGCCGAGTTCGAGACAACCGGAGCCAAGCTTTGCGACGACGACGCGCTGCCGGTTGAGTGCTGAGAGGCCGTCTGGGGCGCCGGATCCGGCGCCGGACTCCCTGAGCTGGACGATCCCGCCGCTTGTGGCGCTGGATCTGGCGAGGGGCCGCTAGCCCAGGCGACCGATGCCCCGAATCCAGGGCTCACCAGGAGCGCCAGCACCGCGGCTCCGCTAGCAAGCCGTGCGGAGAGAAGGGGGGTAGTTGATTTCGTTGATCCGGTGCGCCTCGCGGGGCGATTCAACTGTCGAACTCGCAACAGCCCCTCGATTGGTTGCTCGGGCCCGCCTCAAGGTACGCCTGCCGGCGGAATCGAGCTAACAAATTTAGCTGCTTGCACACGATTTGCAGCGTTCCGGCGCAACTTCTTATGCGCGGACTTTTCGGCCAACAGAGGGCGCTTGACGGCAGCCCCGCCGGCGCCCTTTCTCGGCGCGACTAATACGGGCAGCCGTTCTCCGGGCCGGTGTCGCTCGACGGAGCAGACTGGCTCATCAGGAGGCCGAAATCCTCGGTCCACGTTCCCGGGCCGACGTCGGCTCCCACCGATCCGGCCGCCACGCCTGTTCCCAAGTTACGGAACGTCGGAGTGAGGATGTTCCGGCAGTGGCCGAGGCTGGCCATCCAGGCGTTAACGACCGAACGCGGGGTCGCGTAGCCCGCCGCGATGTTCTCGCCGGCAGCGCGCCAGTCGTAGCCGCCGTCGGTGAACCGCAGGGCGAAGTCAGCGCCGTGGCTAAAGACGCCGCTCGCGACCATCGCCTGTGTGTGGCGTTGCGCGACGCCGTTCAATCGCGCCGAAGTCCGCAGACCGGGAAGACCACGTGCCTCTCGTTGTTCATTGATCAGGCACACGACGGCATCGCGCAGGGCGGCAGATGTGACGGCACCGACAGGAGCGTTGGCATCCGCGCATCCGGCCGCAGCTCGGGCCCGGGAGCGAACGTGGGCCGCGGCGCCCACCGGGACGGCAATGGTGAACAGCGCGACCCCAAGGCTGCACGCCAAGGCGCCACAGATCCGCGACCTTGACATCAGCGGAGAAGAACCTCCGGCTGGTCGGCTCCCACCTCACATGGCGGATCGGGGACCTCACCGAGAACGAAGCCGTAGGCCAGCGGATTGGCTGTGTCGTCATGGCCGCGACGGAGCTCGGAAATGGCCCGGCGCGTCAGTTGGATGTAGCGGGTGAGGCTTGCTGTACGGTGTGGATCGGGACCTGCGGAAGCACGCAGACGCTCTAGCGCGACCAGGGTTGCGCAACTCGCTTCCAGGGCAGCTTCGATGCTGTTAGCACCCGGCAAAAGGCGTGAACTGCTCATGGAGTTTCGATCGAGCCAAAGCCCGGACGTCGATGTCGGAGCGGGGCGCCCGGAACCGCCCCGCGGCGGCATGGAAGACCGCAGGGCGATTCCCGGGAAGCGCGAGGCACCAGCTGGTCCCACAGGCCGTGAGAACTGCGGCGGTCTCGGGCGCCGCAGATCGATTTGTTGGCCACCTGCGTGGATGCCGTCACGCCACAGTAGGTCGCCCATGGCGCCCCCGCTGATACGGACAAATCGAGCCAAATTCCGTGGTATCGGCGGTGTGGTATCGCCGTTTCTGACGCTCGATCGGCCTCTCAGAGGAGGGTCATGACCGCCTCTTCAGACCATGGCCGGGCGGCTAGTCGCGAGCGATTGATCGAGTCCCATCTGCCGCTCGTCCGAGCCATCGCCAGGCGGTATGCGGGCCGGGGTGAGGCGCTCGACGATTTGATCCAGGTCGGGGCTGTCGCGCTGGTCAGGGCCAGCGATCGCTTCGATCCTGAGCGGGGCGTGTCGTTCGCGACCTTCGCCGCGCCCGCGGTCGAGGGTGAGATTCGGCGCCATTTGGGAGATCAGAGCGGCTCAGTGCGGATCCCCAGGCAGGTCCGCCAGATGACGGGTGAGCTCGAGCGCTCGCGGAGCCGTCTCGCCGCCAGGCTTGGGCGTGCGCCCACCGTGGAGGAGCTGGCGACGGCGCTTGGGGTCGAGCGGCTCGATGTGGAGCGAGCTCTCGAGGCAGAGCGGGCTCGAGACCCTGTGCCGGGACTCTCAGAGGACTCTCTCGAAGCCAGCGCCGATACCGAGTCGCTCGCGGCAAGCGACGACCGTCTCCTACTGGAGAAGACCGCGCACGTGCTCGACGAGCGTGAGCGCCGGATCATCTTCCTGCGCTTTCATGCCGACCTCACCGAGCGTGAGATCTCACGCGAGGTAGGGGTCTCCCAGGCCCAGGTGTCTCGGTCGCTCACGAAGGCACTCGGGAAGCTCCGTGATGAGCTGGATCGGGATCCCGCGTCGCCGAGCCACGGTGATACCACTGAAAAGCCCGCGATATCGGATTCTGAGCGGCCTTCGCAACAGGATTTTCACGGGTCGGCTGGTCGAAAACGCCCAGCCTCAGAGGCCCCCGAGATTAAAATCGGGGCCGTGGGTGCGTCTGAGGAGCAGGCCCAGCAGATTCGGACGGCGGAGCGCACGCCCGAGTCCGATCCTGCCCGGCCCTACCACGTGACGGTCAAACCGGGCGCCGAGAATCAGGGCTCCCCCTGGATCGCGTCCGTCGACGAGATGGCCGGGTGTGAGGCCGGCGGGGCTACGCCGGATGAGGCGGTTGAGAACCTGCGCGCGGCGATGGAGAGTTGGCTCTCCGCGGCGGCGGAGGAGCCGAAGGTGATGACGCCCACCAAGCGATCGTCCAAGCAGAGGAAAGCCTCGAGCCACAGCGGACGATTCCTCGTCCGGATGCCAAGCACTTTGCACGAAGAGCTAACGCGTGCCGCCGAACGTGAGGAGGTCAGTCTGAACCGGTTCGTGACTGCTCAGCTCGCTGCCTCGGTCGCCCCGGCGGCGACGGGATCGACAAAGTTGGGCATAGGCGGACAGGACCAGCCCCCGGCCGCGCCGGAGCGCCGAGGGCGCGGCCTCCGGGTCCTCCTCGCGGCGAACGTGCTCATCATGGTTGTCGCCGCAGCCGCCGCGGTGGCGTTGCTCATCCTCGCGCTCGAGCGCGGGCTCTAAGTCACGGTAAACGCCGAGCTGCCGATCAGCCGGCCGTAGCGGGCGGCTTTCCGTCTCCCATAGCCAGGCCAGACGTACCAGTGGTAATCGCCTGGCACCAGATGCATCCGCCGAGCGTTGTAGCGCCAGGAGCGCTTGAGCAGGAAGGCCGACCGTTGGGGCCAGCCGCTCAAGATCTGCTTGCCGCGGCGATAGAGCTGGACGTTGTAGTAAGTCGCCCCCTCGACGGGAGTCCAGCTGAGTAGGGGCGGTGCGGTCACCAGGGCTCCCGAGGCGGGTCCCAGCAGGCGTGGTCCAGGCTTCACGGTGAGGCTTTCTCGGCTGACGTTGCCGGCCTGATCAGTCGCCAGGAGCGTGTAGAGGTAGCGGACCCCGTCTCGGAGATGTCGATCGGTGAACGCGAGTCCGGTGCCGTGATAGACGAGGACGGACTGACCGGCGGGCATCGCCGTTCGGGTGATCTCCATCGCGACCGGCGAGTCGAATGCGGAGAGCGACCAGTGGAGGGCAACGGACTGGTCGGCAGGGTCGGCCGTGACGCTCTGAAGCGGTGCCGAGTCATCAAAGCTGAAGGCGGGGCTGGTGCCGCTCACGCTCTTGCCCGCGTTGTCAAGGCAGGTCCCGCTGACGGTGGCGTCGGACGTATCGGGACCTGAGTAGGTGGTTCCGGTGCACGAGGCGATGCCGGAGAACGATGTCCCGCTCACCGCGGCGGCGACGGCGCGGTTGTACCAGGCGCCATCATCTGGGGGACGTGCGGGGCGGACGGTGATCGTCGGCGCCGAGGCTTCGTAACGGAACGGCGCGCTCGTTGCACTGTTGGACTCCCCGGCGACATCAGTGCAGCTGCCAGCCACCGTGGCAGCTGTCGCGTCTGGGCCCGAGTACGAGCTGCCGATGCACGAGACGCTCCCCAGCGCGGAGGCGCCACTCACGGTGGCGGAGACCGCATGTGTGTACCAGCCATCGTGATCTGGAGGCCGGGATAGAGAAATCGAGACGATCGGTCCCGAGGCGTCGTACTGGAAGGCGGGGCTGACCCCGGATGCCGTCTTGCCGGCATTGTCGGTGCAGCTCCCGCTCAAGGTCGCGGCGGCGGTGTCCGGCCCCGAGTACGTGGCGGGCGTGGTGCAGGAGGCGATACCTGAGTACGAGGTGCCGGTCACGGTCGAGGCAACCGGGTGGGTGTACCACCCGTTGAGATCCGGGCCGCGGGTCAGGCCGACGGTGACGGTGGGGCTCGACGCTTCGTATTGGAAGGTCGAGCTGGTCGCGGTGGTGCTCTTGCCAGCGTTGTCGGTGCAGGTGCCGCCGACCGTGGCAGATGTCGAATCGGGGCCGGAGTAGGTCGTTGAGCTGCAGGACGCGATGCCGGAGAACGAGCTGTCGGTCAGCGTTGGCGTGACGGGGCTCGTGTACCAGCCGTTGTGGTCTGGGGGACGAGACGGGGCTGCGGAGACGCTCGGGCTCGACGCTTCGTATTCGAGCGGGGTGCTGGTCGCCGTGGTGCTCTTGCCGGCGTTGTCGGTGCAAGTGCCGCTGACCGTGGCAGATGTCGAATCGGGGCCGGAGTAGGTCGTTGAGCTGCAGGACGCGATGCCGGAGAACGAGCTGTCGGTGAGGGTGGCGCCGACGGGGCTCGTGTACCAGTTGCCGTAGTCAGGTGAGCGAGACAGCGCGACGGAGACGCTCGGGCTCGAGCCTTCGTACTGAAATGGCGCGCTGGTTGCGGTCGTGCTCTTGCCGGCGTTGTCGGTGCAGGTGCCGCTGACCGTGGCGGAGGTGGAGTCGGGGCCGGAGTACGTGCTCGTGATGCACCCGGAGATGCCCGAAAAGGAGCTGTCGGTGAGCGTGGCCGCGACGGGGCCCGTGTACCAGCCTTCGCTGTTAGGCATGCGGGACGGGCTGGCGGAAACGGTGGGACTCGAGGCCTCGTACTGGAAGGGCGCGCTTGTCGCGCTCACGATCTTTCCGGCGTTGTCGGTGCAGGTGCCGCTGACGGTCGCGGAGGTGGAGTCCGGGCCGGAGTAGGTCGTTGAGGTGCAGGAGGCGATGCCGGAGAAGGAGCTGTCAGTGAGCGTGGCTCCGACGGGACTCGTATACCAGTTGTTGAAGTCGGGAGGTCGAGCTGGAATGACCGAAGCACTTGGGGTGGAGATCTCGATTTTGAGTATGTATTGGCGATCAGTAGATCCGTCCGGAAACGAGACGGTGCAGCTCACGGTCGTGTTGGTATCCGCGGTGTAGTCCTGATCTGCGCATCCTGAGGTGGCGGTTCCTCCGGACCACGACCAGCTAAGAAAGACCGCACCGGTTTGCCAGCCTGCACCACATGGCTGACCGTTACAGAGCGGGGTCACCGAGTCATCCGCTGAAGCCGCTGGTGGGAGAGCCGCTACAAGACCGAGTACGAGGCACAGGGTGGCAATGCCAACCCGCCAGCGCGCCTCCATGCCGTTAGCTCTCTCTCGTCATCCGCATCAGCGCCCGCATCAGCGACGTGCTGACGACTGCCAGGGCCAGGAGCACGAGGGCGCCGATCAGAAGGAGCAAGCCGCTGCGTTGAGGTGCCGGGACCTGCGTGGTGATAACCGAGGCGGGGCCGACTGCGTCACGTTGCCGCTTGGCCGTGGCGGCGGGCGTTAGGACCTTCGAGGATGCTGGCGGCACGGGGCGGGAACGCGGGGCCACCCTTCGTTTCCGTTCGGGATGCTGAGGCCGTGTCGCTGGAGTGTTCGAGATGTGGGTCAGCGTTGGGGTCTGGGGGTGGGAGGCGACATCGCTTCTCCCACTCGCGCTGGACGCCACCGAGGTGAGCGAAGGCGACAGGTGCTCCGACGTCGACCCGTCGCTGGGAGACGCGCTCCGGGTGGTTCCGGAACTCTCCGGATGAGAGACCGGCGTGGCTTGGGGAGCTGGATCAGGTGCGGGGCCGGAGGAGCTTCCGCTGGACTGCGGCGCGGGATCGGGTTTGACCCCACCGCCCCCGGCCTGGGCTACTCCCACCCACGCGAAGAAGGCCACTAAGCCCAGAGCCACTAGCCGGCCGAGGTGGCCGGCGAAGAGCGCGGCAGAAGCACCAGCCGTCCGTGTCTCGGAGACCCCGTGCCGCGTTCGACAAGCTAAGCGTCGACCGGGCACCGCCCCTCGTTCGTACTCGTGCTGCGGCTCAAGATACGCCTCGGGCACCCGATGTCAACTGCCGCTTTTTGGGCCCAACGTCCATCTAGTGCACCTGATGACTTAACGCCCAGTCGACCTCGGCTTGACGCAGCGCCGCGGTGCCGGACGCGATTCCGACGGTGGCCGGGGGCCTTCCCTTGACGCACACGGCGTCGGCGCGGTGCGAGAACGTGCGCTTTTGCGGATCGTTGTTGGTGCCGTCGACAAGCCACCCACGGAGACTCGGCGTGGGACTCGAGGCCACCTCGGTGATCGCGCCGCTGAACGCTCCGCCGCCGGTGACGTAGTAGCCGCGGGGACAGAAGGCGTAGGCCTTGCGGAACTGGCCGGGAGGCACGTCAACCGGCTTGCCCAACACGGCGAGCACCGTGACCGTGCTCGGTTGACGAGTGGCACTGGTCTGTGCGCCGCCGGCCAGCGAGCTGACGGTCAGAAGCCCCACCGTGGTTGCCACCAGAACCGTCGTGATCCTCAGCATCGACTCATCTCCTCATGGTTGGCCTGAACTGAAGTCGCCTCCCCGGCTGTCTCATCCGCTCACCCGCCCGGACCAACTTCGCTGGACGTCGAAGACCAGAATCGCCACGGCGAGCAGTGCGGCCAAACCCAAGAGGGCCTTGGGCCACCAGGACGACTCAGTGGGGCTCCCGTGAAAGGCGGGGGGCGCCGGGCTGGACGTCTTCGCGCTGGAATGGTGTGGGCGCGTTCTGTGTCGATCCATCAGCTCGCGTTGGACCGCCGGCGACACGCCGACTGCCGGGCGTGCAGCCGCCCCAGGGTCCAGGTTCGGCAGCAGCCCGGCCTGGCGCGGTAGCGGGGACGAAGGCGACGCGGGAAGCCGGGCGCCAATCTTGATCGCGCCCACCGCGGCCTGCCGCACCGGCCCTACCGGTCCGCTGATTGGCGCCCCGGCGATCGTCGCGCTTATCGGCCCCGGGCTGGGTGAACTGATCAAAGGCAGACTCGTCTTCGCCGGCACCGCTGGAATAGGCGGCCCGGATCCTCCGTCTGCGCTCGGACTTCCGCCTCCCGCTCCCGGAGCCCCACTCGGAGCCGACGGCGGGTTCGGCGCGAGCACGGTCTCGACGGCGTTGACGATGCTCGCCGTCTGAATCTCGACCGTGTCGTAGCACCAGAAGAGACATCCGATCTGCAGCTGCCAGACGAGCTGGTTGGTCTCGCTGACCGGCAGCTGGGGCAGGCCTGCGGGGTCACTGGTAACGCCGACCGTCGTATTGGTTTGCTGTGCCTGCTGGGATTGGTTTGTCGAGGTGCAGAAGACAAGGCAACCGATCTGGAGCTGCCAAATCGCCTGCTCGACCTGGCTCACCGCCTGACCGTCGGGCGATGGAGAGGAAGCAGCTGCACCGTCGCCCGACGTGAGCGCGGAAAGCACATCGTTGGTGTCACCCCCGAGGAGCGTCGAGGCCAAGCCCAGCTGGCTACCGACATCGTGCAGTGAAGCGTTCACCTGCGTTGCCACCTGGGACTGAGAGCTGACCAGCCCCAGTCCCTCCTGGAGCTGGAGCGAGGACTGGTGGACAACACTCTGTTCCCCGCCTGAGCCCGGGTCGGGAAGCGTCGGCGGAGGACCAACGGACCAAGGCGGCTGGGGCGCCCCACCACCAGCGATCGTGGTCGAGCCAAAGCAGTGCGCGACGCATCCGAGCTGGAGCTGGACGAGCTTGGTCTGCGTCTGCGACCCACTCTGCGCCGGCCCGGTCGCCGGGCCCCCCGGCTGAGCCGGGGAAATCGGCTGGATCGTCAGGTTGGTCTGCTGAGCCGATTGGCTTTGGCTTGATCCCTGGCAGTGGGCGAGGCAGCCGAGGTTCTGAACCTGCACGATCGCTTGAACCGTCGCGCTCGAGCTCGCGGGCGTGGCGGGTACGGCGGGGTTGGTCGAGCCCGCGGGCGCGGACGATCCGCTGGGGCTCATCGCGCTCGAGCTCGCGGACGCGGCGGGTACTGCGGGGTTAGTCGAGCTTGCGGGCGCCGCCGCTGTGCTGACGACGCTCAAGCCTGAGCCGGTATCGCTCGCCGTCGTCGTGCTCGGATCCGTTGCGCCATCCAGCGCCGAGGTGTCCGCTGGCGCCACAACCGTCGCTGCCACGCTTCCGGCCGCTTGCCCTGGCGGTGGATCCGCAACCGCCGTTGGCACCACGATGAGCAACATCAACGCGGTGAGTGCGCCGGCCAGGAGGTGCTTGAGATTCTGGGCTCGCATTACCCGGTCCTGATCAAGGGCGTCCGGCCCGCCCGCCGGGCTGGGTGGTCGGGCGGGCCGGAACCTTGGTGAGGGCTAGCTGCTCTGGCTCTGCCCTCCGTTCTGGCTCGTTCCCGAGCCGTTACTTGACCCGCTGGTGGCGCCGTTGGTGGATGTCTGGTTGGCGCTGTTCGAGCCGCCTGAGACATTGCCGCCGGCGATCACCACCGGTGCGTTGGCGTTGACCGCGTTCTGATCGGCCGACGCCTCGGACGCGGCCAGCTGTCCGGTCAGCGCTCCCTGGCTCGAGATCTGAGCCTGGCCATCGCCTCCGCATCCGATCAAGCAGCTGGAGCCAGACACGCTCTGGCTCTGGCTGTTGCTCTGATCGGTGTCGGAGCTGTTGCCGGCGCTTGAGCTAGCGCCGTTGGTGGCGGTCTGGTTGGCGCTGTTCGAGCCCCCCGAGACGTTGCCACCGGCGATGGTCACCGGCGCATTGCCGTTGACCGCGTTCTGCTTCGCGTTCGCCTTCGAGAGCGCGGCCTGAAGCGTGGCCGCCTCCTGGCTCGAGATCTGAGCCTGGCCACTGCCTCCGCATCCGATCTCGCAGCCCGAACCAGACGCGGTCTGGCTCTGGCTGTTGCTCTGATCGGTGTCGGAGCTGTTGTCGGCGCTTGAGGAAGCGCCGTTGGTCGCGGTCTGGTTGGCGCTGTTGTCGCCACCTGAGGCATTGCCGCCGGCGATCGTCACCGGGGCATTTCCGTTGACGGCGTTCTGATTCGCAGCCGCCTCCGAAGCGGCCAGCTGGGCGGTCAGAGCCTCCTGATCATTGATCTGAGCCTGGCCGGACCCGCCATCGCCGACCCCTTCCGGGCACCCGCAGCCGCTGCTTGAACCGGAGCCCGTGCTCTGGCTCTGGCTGTTCGACTGATCGGTGCTGGAGTCATTGCCAGCACTGCTCGAGGCGCCATTGGTGGCGGTCTGGTTGGCGCTGTTGTCGCCGCCCTTGACGTTGCCACCCGCGATCGTCACCGGAGCGTTGCCGTTGACCGCGTTCTGATCGGCCTGGGCCTTCGAGAGCGCCAGCTGCAGCGTGGCTGCCTGCTGGTCGTTGATCTGGGCCTGGCCGGACCCGCCGTCGCCAGCACCTCCGCCGGAGCTGCAGCCGCAGCCTGAGCCGCCGCTGGTCTCCTTGGGAGCCGAGCCGCACCCGCACGGGGGCGGCGGCGGAGGCGAGTTGCACCCGCACCCGCTGCTGGAGCCCGTGCTCTGGCTTTGGCTGTTCGACTGGTCGGTGCTGGAGTCATTGCCGGCAGTGCTTGAGGCGCCGTTGGTGGCGGTCTGGTTGGCGCTGTTGTCGCCGCCCTTGACGTTGCCACCAGCGATCGTGACCGGAGCGTTGCCGTTGACCGCGTTCTGGTCGGCCTTCGCCTTTGACAGTGCCGCCTGGAACGTCTTTGACGTCTGGTCACTGATCTGGGCCTGGCCGGTACCACCCTGTCCAGCGCCGCCCGATGAATGACAGCCGCAGTTTGAGCCCGAGCCGGAGGTCGGGTCCTGGCTTTGGCTGTTCGACTGGTCGGTGCTGGAACTGTTGCTGGCGCTGCTGCCGGCGCCGTTGGTCGCCGTTTGGTTGGCGCTGTTCGAACCGCCCGAGACATTGCCACCGGCGATGGTCACCGGGGCATTGCCGTTGACGGCGTTCTGCTTGGCCTTTGCGGCGGAGACGGCTGCCTGCAGCGTCGCTGACCACTGGCCAGAGAGCTGCGCCTGGCCGGATCCACCGGATCCGCCACCGCCTCCGGGGCTGCCGTCCGCCATTGCGGTCGCGGGAACTGCAAGCGCGAGCGCACTGACGACAGCAGCGATCACTTTCGATCTCATGCTGCTCTTTCTCCTATTTCGGACTGGTCGCGTCCGCCGCGGCACCGCCGGCGGCCGGCGCGATACGACTTGAGAAAGCGCCCAGCGCTAACCAGGTCGCTCCAGCGGCAACGCGGCTGGCTTGGACCGCAGGGGGGCCAGGTCGAGCGAGAGTCGACCTGAAGTCAAGATGAGCAGAAAGGCGATCACCGCCCCGACGAGCACACCAGCCGATGAGCCGGCGCCGCCGCCGGCCGCCGCTGCCGCAGCGCTCCCACCGGAGGCCGGACCAAGCCACTCCGGAGGAGGCGGAGCAACGTAGGTCGAGTCCTCGCTCCGGGTCATGGGAGCGCGGCGTTCAGCGCTCCGGCTGGACGATGTATGAACGCTCGTGCCGAGGAGCGCGGTGATATCACCGCCGGTCGCGTGCCGAAGGGGCATCTGAAGCCAGCCTGAACTCCCGGCGGCCCCGAGATGCGCCGCGGCCCGGGGCGGGGTCTGGCGATCTCGGGGCCACGTCGCTGAGGAGGCGCGTCGGTGGTCCTCGCTCAGCGGCGCCGACACGTGGCGGACCGAGGTCGCCTCGCCTCGCCATGCGTCGGACCGGGCCGCGGCCGCGGCCGCGGGCAGTGCCTGTCCGCTTACTGCCGTGGCCACCGCGGTTTGCAGCGCGGGCGGGATGTCGCCGTCCTCGGTCGCTTCGGAGAGCGAGGTCGGCACCGTTGCAGGGGGCGAATCCGTCCCGGAGCTCCCGGACGCCGGCCCGGGCCCGCTTCCGGATTCCGATCCTGCCGAACCCGCGGAGCTGGATGAGCCAGATCCGTTTGAGGACGAAGCCGACCCGGAGCTGATCGTTGACTGCGTCTGATCGAGGGCGGCAGCGGTCGTCTGCTCGGCTCCCTGGAGAGCCTGGGCGTCTGTCGCCTGGGCCTGAGAGATCGCTCTCTGCGCGGTGTCCTCAGCACCGGCCAGTGCCGCGCCGCCCGTCTTTTCGGCGCTCGCGGTCATTTGCTGTGCCAGTGAGGTCGCCGCCGAGATCTGAGCGGCAGCACCGCCGCTGTCAGCGGCGGCTTGACCGGGCATCCAGAGCCCGGCCATTGAGGCCGAGACGACAAGAAAAACGTGTACGGCCGAAGCCGGGATGCGTCCCATCCGTTGATTGCCCACGGTCGCCCTCCTGCCCGCTATTTCGCCCATGTGCCGTCACGAGATTCCTGCAAAACCCGCGATATCCACTGATATCGTGGACGTGATATCGCCTACGGGGGTCCCGACCGAGGGGGAGAGCGTGGGTTGATGAGTTTGTCTTCGGGGCAAACCACCGGTACGCACCGGGAGCAGTTGATTGAGTCGCACCTGCCGCTGGTTCGATCCATCGCCAAGCGGTACGCGGGGCGCGGGGAGAGCGTCGACGATCTCGTCCAGGTGGGAGCCCTTGGTCTGATCAGGGCCAGCGATCGATTTGACCCATCACGGGGTGTCACCTTCGCGACATTTGCCACCCCGGCGATCGAGGGTGAGATCCGGCGCCACCTCGGCGACCAGGCGACCTCGCTGCGCATCCCGCGTGAGCTCCAGCGCCGAACCCGGCAGCTGGGGAGCGCCCGCGCCCGTCTGCGCGTCAGGCTCGGAAGGACGCCGACCGTCCCCGAGTTGGCGGAGGCGCTGGGGGCGAAGGTCGAGGAGGTCGAGCGCACGCTCGAGGCTGAGCGGGCTCGTGAACCAGCGGTGACTTCAGCTGACGGCGCGGAGCTCGAGGGACCAACCTCGTCGGCCACCAGCGAGGATCGCTTGCTGTTGGTACGTGGGGCGCGGGTGCTCGACGAGCGGGAACGCCGCATCGTGCTCCTGCGCTTCCATCGCGATCTCACCGAGCAGCAGATCGCCGATGAGCTCGGAATCTCGCAGGCCCACGTGTCACGTCTCCTGACCCGGGCGCTGGCCAAGCTGCGCGAGGAGCTCAGCGAGAACGAGCCCAGGGCGATCATCCCCAACGGTGCGCCGCCGGACGAGCCCGTCCAATCCCGCGCCAGCAGCACTCCGGGCTCCCAGCGCAAGCCCGCCTCGGGATCGAGCGGTCGCTTCCTGGTCAGGATGCCGGGCACGCTTCACGAGCAGCTCAGCCAGGCCGCCGAGCGTGAACACCTGAGCTTGAACCGCTTCATCACCCAGACGCTGACCGAGTCGGTCTCAGGCGAGGACGCAAGCGTGGCCCGGGACGAAAACGAGTCCGAGAGCCCGGTGGCCACACCGGAAGGACAACGCCGCTTCCGGCTCCTTCTGATGACCAACCTGGTGATCATCGCTTTCGCCGTCGTGGTCGCGATCGCGCTCCTCGTCCTAGCGCTCGACCGCGGCATCTGAACCGAGCGAGCTGCAAGTCCGCGCCCGCCGTGAAGGATCGCTCGGCGCCGCCGCGAATCCGCGGTCGTGCGCAACGCTGATCTACATCTCATCCTTGAGGCCTTCACGACCGACGCCGCCGCCCAGCTGGCCGCGGCCACGGCGGAGGGGGCCGAGATCCCGTTCGAGCTGGTCGAGGCCGAAGGGGGGCGCCGGGGGACCCCGCTCTACTGCTACCGCCCCCAGACCGATGCCTTCATCGACGCCCGCCTGGGCCTCCTGTCCGCGCTGGCGACCTATGCCCCCGCGGCCCGTGCCCTCGCCGGCCTTGACCGGGTGGCCGCCTACCTGGCCAGCCGCGGAGAGCCGGTGCCGGTCGAGCCGCGTCCCCGGGCCGACGCCGCCCTGGCTGCCTTCCTGCGCGTCGTCTTTGCCGAGCAGAGCGACTTCGGCTTCGAGCCCCCGCGCTTCGAGGCCGCCTATAGCGAACTCGAGCGTTCGCTCTACGAAGGCCAGTGCCTGACCACGGTGATCGCGCCGCTCCTGGGGATTGCGCTCGAGGATCCCGACGGCGAGCTCTCGCTCGGCGACGGGCTCTCGCTGGTGTGGGCCGACGCGCTGGCCGGTGCCCCCGTGGAGGCGGTGCGAGGTGACGGCGGCCAGCCCCACGTGCTGGCCAAGCTGACCGTCACTCAGGACCCGATGCAGCCGCCCCCGCTTTCCATGGCCCGGACGCGCTTCCGTCGTCTCCTGACCGCGCTCCGGCTCTTCGAGCGCGGCGGCTACGCCGTCGGTCCCCTGGCCTGGGTCCGGATCGACACCGGCCCCTGGCGCCTCGTGCCCTTCGGCGTCGGAGGCCGCCCCCGGTTGCCGGTCATCATCGCCCCTGAGCAGGAGGACGAACTGCGCGCCTTCTGCAATCTGGTCGAGCAGCGCCGGCCCTACGAGGGAGAGGTCGCGTGGGCGCTGGCTCGCTTCGAGATGGGGTGCGAACGGCTTGTCCCCTTCGAGGCGCTCACCGACTACCTGCTGTCGCTGCGGGTCCTGCTCGAGCCCGAGGGTCCGGACAGCGCCCGCCTGGCCGATCGCCTGGCGGCGATCTGCGCCCCGGAGGAGCAGCGAGACGTGGTCGCCGAGCGGCTCAGGCAAACGGTCGCCCTGGAGCGAAACGTGATCCACGGCGCCGCGCCACCGGAAGCCGGAGCCGACGAGCTGGTGGACGAGCTCTGCGAGCACCTGAGCGCCTTGCTCTGCGACGTCCTCTGCGGTCACCTGGACGCCGATCTCGTCCGTGTGGCGGACGACCTCCTGGCCGGCCTCCCCGTCGAGGAGGCGATTTCCGTGGCCGATCCCGAAACCGCCGAGGAGCCGGTAGCCTTTCCCGTGGCCGCTCCCTACTCGGTCTCCGAGGAGGCCGGGAGTGTCATGCCCGCCAGGCACGACATGTAAGTCCTGGGGCTAGTAAGTAGTTAGGGGGAGCGCGATCACAGAGTCGAGCGGGCGATGCCCGCTCGTTCTGTGTTTAGGACCGTTTCGCCAGGTTTATGCTGATCGGGATGGCGCCTGTGACCACGCCCAACGTCCATCCGGCGTGCTTCAACGTGCCCGGCATCAACGACGACGGCTTTGAGGAGCTGTGCCATCTGGTGACCGAGACCGATCCCGACCTGGCGCTGTGCGGCAAGGACGTGACCGACTATCCGTGGAATCCTCCCTGGCCCCTGTGCCAGGCCTGCCTGGCCGTATCCCGCGGAGAGAACAATTGACCGAGCTCGAGCTGACCTGCGTGGTCGAGATTCCCAAGGGCAGTCGCAACAAGTACGAGTACGACCCCGAGCTCGGCGCGGTCAAGCTCGACCGCTTCATCTCCGCCTCGGTCGTCTACCCAACCGACTACGGCTTCGTCCCCGGCACCCTGGCCGTGGACGGAGACCCGCTCGACGTCCTCGTGTGCGTATCCGAGCCGACGTTTCCCGGCTGTGTTGTCCCGTCCAAGGTCGTTGGCCTGTTCAAGATGGCCGACGAGAAGGGCGACGATCCGCACGTGCTCTGCGTCCCCTGTAGCGACCCGGGCTGGAACTACATCGAGGACCTGGATGACCTCCCACAACAGCTCCGCTCGGAGATCTCCCACTTCTTCGCCGTCTACAAGGACCTCGACGCGGACCGTCACTCCGAGGTCCTGGGCTGGGGCAACCGCGAGGAGGCCATGGCTGTCGTCGAGGAGGCGCGCCGCCGCCACCGGGAGGCGGAGGCCGGCTAGCGCCGGGGGCGCCCCACCAGGTGTTCCACGTTGAGCTGCGCCAGTTCCCGCACGTCGCCCGGGCCTTCAATCTGACCCCGGAGGAGCTCCACGCGCGCGTCGTCTCGCCGTGGGCGGCGGGGCGGTCGATCGACCTCGAGGATCACCGCTGGGATCCGAACCGGGCCAAGCTCATGATCTACCAGTCCCGGGAGCTGGCCGCAGAGGACCTCGGCATGGGGCGCGGGTGGGGGACGGTCACGCGTGAAGGCGAGGACGTAACCGAGCAGCTGCTCGAAGCGGCCCGGGCCCAGGAAGAGGAGCCGGCCGAGTTGGACGAAGTCAAGGCGCGGCTGCTGGCCGCAGCCGCCGATGAACCGCTTCCGCTCGTCCAAGTGGTGGGGCTGGTCGGCGACGGTACCTGGCGCCTGAGCGAGCGGCTGCGGGTGGCCGAGCAGGTGGTCTGGGAGCTCCTCCACGAGGAGCGGCTGGCTCTGATCGAAGGCGGCGCCACGCTCACGCGGGATCGCTGGCAGCCCACCGTCCTCAGCTGGAGGGCGTGGACGGACGGCGTGGCGGCCGTCCAGACCGCCGAGGGCTAAGCCACCAGGTCGGCGAGCAGCTGCTCGAATTCAGACGCCGAGGCGAACAGGTAGCGATGCATCCGCAGGAGCCCCTCGAGGTCGTGCACGTCCTCGTCGAGCTGGGGCACGACGAGCAGCGGCTCGTCCCCCAGCGCGTTGGCCAGGCGATCGACGTTGACGTCATCGCGCCGGGCCAGCACGTGATAGTCGCGGAAGTTGTCGGCCACCCGGGCGGCCAGGTCCGCCCCCAGCGTCCGGCGCAGGGCCGGGCGGACGTCCTCGGGCTCTGAGCCGTCGAGCAGGTCGTGGTGGACACGGTTGACGACCACCCCGGCAAACGGCAGGCCGCCGTGCTCGAGCGTGCGGTGAAACCAGATCGCCTCCTCGATCGGCTCGCGCTCGGCCGAGGTGACGAGCATGAAGGCGGTCGTGTCGGCCCGCAGCAGCTCCTCCACCTGCTCCGCCCGCAGGCTGAAGTCGCCCGTCATGTCGCCGAGCAGCCCGAAGAAGGTGCCCACGTCGGTCAGCAGATCAACCCCGGTGACGCGGCGCAGCGCAGCCAGCACCGGGGTGGCGCCCCGGCCCAGGACCCGAAGCCCTCGCCCCGCCGGCCGGGCCAGCGCCTTGAGCGTCGACCCCTCCAGAAACGAGTTCAGGCGTTCCGGCGCCTCGAGAAAGTCGAGCGCGTTGCGCGAGGGCGGGGTATCGAGCACGAGCAGGTCGAACTCGTGCTCCTGATCGAGGTCGTAGAGCTTGGCGATGGCGGTGAACTCCTGAGAGCCACTGACGGCGCTCGACAGCTCACGGTAGACGCGGTTGGCCTTGATCTCCTCGGCCCGCCCGGGGTCGGGGGCGACCCGCTCGATCAGCTCATCGAAGGTCCGCTTGGGGTCGAGCATCATCGCCCACAGCTCGCCCTGGACCTCAAGCCCGGCCGCGGTCAGCCGACCGGGGTCGACGCGATGCGGCTCGTTGGGGAGCTCCTCGACCCCGAGCGCGTTGGCCAGCCGCTGCGCCGGGTCGATCGTCACCACGGCCACCTTGGCGCCCTCGGCGGCCACGCCCAGCGCCACCGCGGCCGAGGTCGTGGTCTTGCCCACGCCGCCTGACCCGGCGCACACGCAGATCCGCTTGCCCTCCAGGAGCTCGGCGACGCTCATCGCCGCGGCCTCCGGATCGCCTGCTCGAGCCCATCAGCCAGCGCCTCGACCTGGCGCGGCCCGAGCTGCTCGGTGAACACGTAGGGGAGCTCGACCAGCCGCCCGTTGACCCCGGCCTTCAGCCGCGCCTGCTGCTCACGCTGGTTTGCCGCCCGCGAGTGCTCGGCCAACGCGGCGCGCAGCGCCGTGCGAGAGAGCGGCGAGCGGCTGCGCTCGAGCGCGTCCGAGAGCTGGTCGACCTCGCGCCGGTCAAAGCGCACGGGGTAGAGGCCGTTCAGCACCACCAGGTCAAGCGCCAGCTCCTCCTCCTCGACCGTCTCACACAGCGTCAGCGTCTCGTTGACCGGCATCTCCTCGGGCGTGGCCACCGCCACCACACCGGTGAACCCTGGGTCGGCTAGCGTCTCCGCGATCGTCCGGCCCTGATGGGCGATCGGCCCCACCCGCGCGATGTCGGCAAACGTCTTCGGGGTCCGGAGCAGGCCGAGGCCGTGGCCGGTGGCCGGCGCATCGACGATGACCAGGTCATAGGGGCTCGCCCCGCGCGTGCGCCGATGCAGCTGGGCCAGCTCCCACACCTTGCCGATGGTCAGGAGCTCACGCATGCCCGGCGTGGCCATGGCGAAGGTCTGAAACAGGCGGCTCCCGGCCAGCGCGTGGCCGAGCGCGCCGACCTTGACCCGCAGGTACTCGTCCATGGCGTGCTCGGGATCGATCGAGATCGTGAACAGGCGCGGCGCCAGCTGCACTTCCTCGAACTGCTCGCCGTAGCGCTCAAACAGCCCCTGCACGCGCTGCTGGCTTGAGAGCTCGGCCACCATCGTCCGGAGGCCGTGACGGGCTCCCAGCATGCCCAGCGCGGCGGCGACGGTCGACTTCCCGACGCCGCCCTTGCCGGTGACGAAGATCAGGCGCTTGTCCAGCAGGCTGGGCACGGTGGGCCAGGGTACTGCGGGCGAGCGCAAAGGATTCCGCCTCTAGCCTGCGAATACAGGCGCGTATGAGTCCCCTCTGCCATCGGAGCCTCCTGTGCCCTCCAAGGTGATCGCGTTCGCCAACCAGAAGGGCGGCGTCGCCAAAACCACGACCACGCTCAATCTCGCCGTGGCCTTCGTCGAGGAGGGTCATCGCGTCCTGTGCTGCGACATGGATCCACAGGGAAACCTGACCATGTCGCAGGGAATCGACCCGGACACGCTGGACAAGTCGATGTACGACGTGCTCGTTCATCACACCCCGATCCGGGAGGTGATCCGCAAGCGCGAGGTCGACATCGCGTGCGCCTCGATCGATCTCGCCGGGGCCGAGATCGCCATGTCGACGATGATCGGCCGCGAGCGCTCGCTCCAGAAGGCGCTCAAGGTCGTCGACGAGGACTACGACTTCGTCTTCATCGACACCCCGCCGAGCCTGGGGCTGTTGACGATCAACGCCCTCACCGCGGCCGACAAGGTGATCGTCCCCGTGCAATGCGAATATCTGTCGATGCGCGGGCTCATCCAGCTTCAGAACACGCTGGCCATGATCCGAGAGAACCTCAATCCCGACGTGGACATCGAAGGGATCTTGCCCACGATGATGGATACCCGTACGCTTCACGCCAAGGAGGCGATCGAGCTGCTCGAGGAGAACTTCGGCGACCGTGTCTTTGCGTCGCGCATCCGGAAGACGATCCGGTTTGCCGAGGCACCCGTGAAGGGCATGTCAGTACTGAAGTACGACCCGGACGGGATTGCCGCCCACGCCTACCGCCAGCTCGCCAAGGAGGTCCTCTCACATGCCAACCGGTAAGCGCGCGAGCATGCGGGAGGGCCCCCTCGCCGCCCTTTTCCGCCGGACGACTGAGGACCAGGCTGAGGATTTGCCCGCTGCCGACGCTGCCGCGCCCAGCGGCTCAGAGCGAGCGCCGGAGACCGCCGCCGCGCCCGCCCCTCCGGCGGAGCCCGTGGAGGCGCCGCGGATTCCCTCGCCCCAGGAGCGGTTGCGCCAAGCCTTTTCCGCCGACATCCCCGAGAGCCTGCTTGAGCGCCCGACCTCGCCGCCCGCCCGCCCGCGCGCTGAACCGGTCGCACCCGCAGACCGCTACGCCGACACCTTCACCCGTCCCGGATCCATCGGCAGCCCCGTCATCCGCGTCGTGGGAGTCGGGGGCGCCGGCGTCAACGCCGTCAACCGGATGGTCGAGGCCGAGGTCGAGGGCGTCGAGTTCCTGGCCATCAACACCGACCTGCAGTCCCTCCAGCTCTCCGCCGCCCACGAGACGTTGCACATCGGCGAGACCGTTACGCGCGGGCTCGGATCGGGCGCCGACCCGACGCTGGGACGCCGGGCGGCCCACGAGGACTCCGACCGGATCAAGTCCATGCTCCGGGGCTCGGACATGGTGTTCATCGCCGCCGGCGCCGGCGGGGGCACGGGCACCGGCGCGGCTCCGATCGTCGCCCACATCGCCCGCGACCTCGGTGCCCTGACCGTCGGCATCGTCACCCGGCCCTTCGACTTCGAAGGCTCGCGTCGCCGTGAGGCGGCCGAGGCCGGGATCGCCGCGCTGTCGGATGAGGTCGACACGCTGATCGTCGTCCCCAACAACCGCCTCCTCCAGGTGCTCGACCGGGGGACCTCGATGGTCGACGCCTTCCGGGTCGCCGACGACGTCCTGCGCCAGGGTGTCCAGGGCATCTCCGACCTGGTCACGCTGCCCGGCCTGATCAACCTCGACTTCGCCGATGTGCGCACGATCATGAACAGCGCCGGCAATGCGCTGCTCGGGATCGGGATGGGCACGGGCGAGCGCCGGGCCATCGACGCCGCCGAGCACGCCGTCGCCTCGCCGCTGCTCGAGACGAGCATGGAGGGCGCACGGTCGATCCTCCTCTCGATCACCGGGGGCGCCAACATGTCCCTCTGGGAGGTCAACGAGGCGGCTCGGGCGGTGTCCGAGGCGGCGCACCCCGACGCCAACATCATCTTCGGAGCGATGCTCGATGAGAAGCTCGATGACCAGGTCTGGGTGACCGTCGTGGCGACCGGCTACGCCGACGGACGGCCCCGCCGCCGCTCGGTCGAGCAACCTGGGATCGAAGAGTTCGCCGCTCCCCGCTCACCGCTGCGCGAGCCGAGCGGTGAGGTCCGGGTCAGCCGGCGGCCGTCCATCGAGCTCGACGTCCCAGAGTTCATGCCGAGAAGGTAGGCGCGCCGTGGCCGGGCGCCAGCTCGGCGTGATCGCAGCCGGTCACGAGGTGACCGCCCAGGTCGGCGCGGATGTTCTACGTGCGGGCGGGAACGCCGTCGACGCCGCCGTGGCGGCGATGCTCGCCTCGTTCGCCTGCGAGCCCCTGCTCACCGGGCCCGGCGCCGGTGGCTACATGCTCGTGTTCGCTCCGGGCACCGACCCCGTCCTGCTCGACTTCTTCGTCGGGGCGCCGGGGCGAGGCGCCGACCCGTCCGCCCGGGCGGAGCTGATCCCGATCACGATCTCCTTCGGCGACGCGGTGCAGGTGTTCAACATCGGCGCGGCCTCGGTGGGGACCTACGGGACTCCGGCCGGGATCCACGCCGCCGCGGAGCGCTTCGGCCGGATCCCGCTCGCCGACCTCGTACGGCCGGCCGCGGAGCTGGCCCGCAACGGGGTGCTCGTCACCCGCCAGCAGGCGTACCTGTTCCGGCTCCTCGGCGACATCGTCCTCTCGACGCCGGAGTGCGCGGCGGTGTTCGCCCCGGAGGGGCGGCTGCCGGTGATCGGCGACACGGTCCGCCAGCCCGAGCTCGCGGACACCCTCGAGCGGCTCGCCGCCGAGGGACCCGAGCCCTTCTACCGCGGCGACATCGCGGGGGCGATCGCCGACTGGGTGGGGGAGCGCGGCGGGATGCTCACGGTCGAGGACCTGGCGGCGTTCGAGGTCATCGACCGGCGCCCGATCGAAGTGGGCTATCGCGACCGTGTCGTTCTCACCAACCCGCCGCCCTCGGCGGGAGGCATCTTGATCGCCCGAGCCCTGGCCTGGCTCGAGGCCGAGGTGGGGCCACCCAGCGTCGAGCAGGTGGTCGAGGTCATGGAGCGAACCCAGGCCGAGCGCACGCCGGAGTTCCTCTCCGGGCTCGATGACCCGGAGTTCGTGCGCCGGTTCCTGGGCGCGCGCGGGCCACTGGGGTCGACCACTCACATCTCGGTCCTCGATCGTGATGGCTGGGCCTGTGCGGTGACCTGTTCCAACGGTTCCTGCTCAGGCGTGCTGGTCCCCGGCACCGGCGTGCACCTCAACAACATGCTCGGCGAGCAGGACCTCAACCCGCTCGGCTTTCATCGCCATCCACCGGGCCGGCGGCTGCCGAGCATGATGGCCCCGACGGTCGTGCTCCGCGACGGAGCGGCTGAGCTTGTCGTCGGCAGTGCGGGCTCGAACCGGATCCGTTCAGCGATCCTCCAGACAATTCTCCGCGTCGTCGAGGAGGGCCTCCGGGCCGGGGCGGCGGTCGACGCCCCGCGCGTGCACTTCGAGGATGGGATCGTCTATGCGGAGCCGGGAATCGACACCGCCACGCTCGAGGCCAGCGGACGGGCGATCGGCCGCTTCCGGGAGCGCAACCTGTTCTTCGGCGGCGTTCAGGCGGTCGAGCGTGAGCGCAGCGGGGCCTTCTGGGGGGGCGGCGATCCGCGCCGCGGGGGGGCGGCGATTACCGTGGAGGAATGAGATGGCTCGCCCTGGGGGTGCTCGTCGCGCTGCTGGCCGGCTGCGGCTTCGACGTCCAGGCGCCTGACCTGTTCCTGCTCACCCGCACCGGCTCCGGGGGCAAGCTCACCATGCTCGTCAACAGCGGCGGGACGATCCGCTGCGACGGCGGAAAGGCCCACCAGCTGCCTGATCCGCTGCTCCTCGACGCCCGGGGGCTGGCCAGCTCGCTCGGCGGCGACGCCCAACAGAAGCTGAGAATTCCCTCACCGTCGAACAGCGTCTACCGCTACACGGTCCGCCTCCAGCAGGGGACGATCGCCTTCCCGGATACGGCTGCTGCCAGCGGGAAATACCCCCGGCTGGCGCAGGTCGAGCAGTTCGCGCTGGAGGCGTCTCAGCAGGCATGCGGGTCCTCCAGCTGAGCCCGGCTACTTAGGCCCAGATAAGGGGCGTCGCTACTGTGGCGCGTCGTGCTCGCTCTCGCCAGCAGCCTGATCACCTACTTCCAGGCCATCGTTCTCGGGGTCCTACAGGGGATCACGGAGCTGTTTCCGATCTCGAGTCTGGGCCACACCGTGCTCTATCCGAGCCTGTTCGGGTGGGACAACATCGTCAAGTGGCAGTCCCAGCCGGAGTCGCCCTGGCTGGCCTTCATCGTGATGCTCCACGTCGGAAGCGCCATCGGGCTATTGATCTATTTCTGGCGCACGTGGGTCGAGCTGGTCGTTGCCTTCTTCGTGTCGCTGGCGCGGATGATCCGGCTCCGGCGCTGGTCGGTCGAGACCTCCACCGAGCGCCTGATCTGGCTGATCGTCGTCGCCAGCGTCCCGGTGGGGATCCTGGGCATCCTGCTCGAGCATCCGGTGCGCGTCGCCACCGCCACCCCAGAGATCGCGGCCATCTTCCTGGTCGTCAACGGATTCATCCTGCTCGGCGCCGAGCGGTTCCGACGGCGGGCCGAGGTGCGGGCGCTGGCCCGCCGCGAGGGGATGAAGACCGACGGCGGGCGCGAGCTGGACACGCTTGAGTACCGCGAGGCGCTCGTCATCGGCGGTTCGCAAACCGCCGCCCTGATCGCCGGGATCAGCCGCGACGGAATCGTCATGGCCACCGGCCTGGTCCGCGGCCTCGACAACGAGGACGCGGCCCGCTTCGGCTTTCTCCTCGCCACCCCGATCATCCTGGCCGCCGGGGTCTTCAAGGTGGGCGATCTCACCGGCCCGCTGGGGGCTGGGATCCGCGGCCCGGCTCTGGCCGCCGCCATCGCCGCCGCCATCACGGCGGTGTTCACCGTCGCCTTCCTGATGCGCTACTTCAAGCGGGGCAACCTGGTCCCGTTTGGGATCTACTGCCTGGCCTTCGGCACGGCGATGATCTTCTACAACGCCTAAACGCGTCCGGCTCCGGGGCTCGCTCCCTCCGCTTCTAGGTAGCGGTGACCGCTACGGTCGCTCGCCAGCTAGCACAGGCCGGCATCCAGCCGGCCTAAAGACCTCCGCCGAAGCGAATCTTGCCGTTCGAGCGGGCGCGCTCCTGGGCGCGGTCGATCAGCTCCAGGCGCTCGACGGCGGCGTGGAAGAGGCGGGTGACCAGGCGCAGGCGCGCGTTCTCGGAACGGAGGTCGAGCAGGCCCTGCTTGGCGTCAGGACCGAAGTCGACCGTGGCCGCCATCCCGTAGGCGTCCATTTCGGCCAGCTCACCGGCGTCGGGATCGTTGTCGGTGGCCCGGCGAACCAGCTCGCTGTAGGCCTCGTGCGCCTTCTCCAGGAGGTCGGGGTCGACCGACTCCTCACGGTCCTCCAGAAATTCGATCACGCCGGCTGGGTAGGCGAGATGGGCCTGGCGCTCGAGGACCCGGAAGGGCCGGGTACCGCGGGTGAGCAGGTTCATCCGCCCGTCCTCGGTCCGCTCCAGCACGCGATCGATCTCGCAGGCGCACCCGTTCTCCTTGAGCCCGTCGTCGGAGAGCCAGACGATCCCGAACTCCTTCTCCTGCTCCAGGCACTCGTTCATCATCGTCTTGTAGCGCTCCTCGAAGATGTGGAGGGGGATCATCTCCCCAGGCAGCGCCACGATCCCCAACGGGAACAGCGGGAACTCTTCGCTGAGGCCTTCCGGCATCGAAGTTTTAGTCTAAGGAGGTGCGGCCGCCGCGATGACCGGCCCCGCCGGCTACGGCTTGCGCCCGGCCAGCAGCAGGTTGTAGAAGATGGCCGGCGGGAGCACTGGCTCGAGCACGTGCTCGTCGAGCTGTTGCAGGAGCAGATAGCCGTGGAACGCGTACTGGCGCCAGAGCATCGGCACCTGCGTCGGGTCGGCGTTCGCCTCCAGCGCGCGGTTGAACCAGCCGAACCAGCTCGCCACGAGCTCCTCACCGCGGACCTTGACGTCGACGAAGCCGGCCTGCCCGGCCAGCGCGATCAGGTCCTGGGGCACGAAGGCGTGGATGTCGACGAGCCGCTCCAGCCCGTGGTCGTAGGCCTCCACTGGGTCGGGCTCCGAGCCGCCGGCCGGCGGTGCCGGGCGCGCGCGCAGGAGCGTCCGCCAGAGGGGGGCGATCGTGTGGGCGCTCCGCTTGGGCACCGATGCCAGCTTGTCGCCGGTGCGCGAGGGCTCACCGGCGAAGGCGATCCGGCCGCCGGGGCGCAGCACGCGATGAAACTCGGCGAAGGCCCGATCCAGATCGGGCAGGTGGTGGAGCACGGCGTGCCCGAGCAGGAGATCGAAGCTCTCGTCGGGAAACGGCAGCGACTCGGCGTCGGCTCGTGCCGCCCGCACGCTCAGCCCCAGGCGGCTGGCGTTGTCGGACAGGGTCCGCACCATGCCGGGGGAGATGTCGGTGCACGTCGCCTCCTGCACCACCCCCGCCTGAAGCAGGTTCAGGGTGAAATAGCCGGTGCCGGCGCCGATCTCAAGCGAGCGCTCATAGCCATGGTCGAGGTCTGAGCCCAGCAGCTTCCGAAGCTTGCCCAGAACCTGGCCCTGACCGATCTCGCCGAAGTCGATTCCCCACTTGGAGTCGTAGCTCGCGGCCGCCACATCGTGGTACCGGGTGTTGACGTCCCTGATCTCATCCGGGCTCCGAAGTGCCTGCATCGACGGGCGGACATTACCCTCTCGCCCGTGGCGGCGAATCTCTACGTCCAGCGCGACCAGCCGCCCGGCGTTCCGCCGCTCGAGCTGACCGGCGAGCGGACGCTCCCCGACGTCCCGGCGGAGAACTACTGGTTTCAGCGTCACCTGGCCGTGTATGAGTGGATCGGCGCCCGGGTGATCGGCCAGCGCGTGATCGACATGGCCTGCGGCGAGGGTTACGGGTCTGAGGTCCTCTCCCGCTCGGCCTCCAGCGTGCTCGGCCTGGACGCCAACCCTGAGGCATACGAGCACGCGCGGCGCCGCTACCGGCGCCAGAACCTGAGCTTCGACCGTGGGATGGTCGAGAGCTACGGGGAGCCCGCGGCCTACGATGCCGTCGTCTTTCTGCAGACGATCGAGCACGTCCAGGATCCGGCCGGGGTGCTCCGGCACTTCCGATCGATCCTGGCCCCCGGCGGCGTCGCCTATGTGTCGACCCCCAACGTCCTCACGCTCGCTCCGCCGGGCGAGCCGCGATCTGGCAACCCGTGGCACATCCGTGAATACCGCGCCGATGAGTTCGACGCCCTGTGCCGTGGCGAATTCGACAACGTCGAGGTACTCGGCCTGTTTCACGCCCGCAAGCTCCGCGCCCATGCCTGGGCGCTCTCGCTCGGGTGGGACCGCGTCCACGCCGCGCTGCATGTCACCAAGCCCTTCTACGACCGCTTCACCCCGGCGATCGATGCCCGGGACTTCGTGCTGCGCCCAAGAGATCTCGATCGGGCGCTCGATTTCCTCGCCGTCTGCAGGACCTGAGCGATGATTTCCGGGCACCGCGAACGTCTTTTGAGTACGTGATCCCAACTCCCAAGGAGGAAGACGTGAGCTCCACCAAGACACACGTCAGCAAGATCGCCACCGTGATCATCCCGGTGGAGGACCAGGACGGTCAGATCGCCTTTTACGTCGACAAGCTCGGCTTCGAGAAGCGCATGGACATGCCCTTCGGCGGCCAGTACCGCTGGGTCGAGGTGGCTCCTGCCGGCGGCGAGACGACGATCGCTCTGGCTCCGCCTCCGCCTCAGGGTGGCACCCAGGTGGGCAACCGCGAGACGGGCATCAGCTTCTACAGCGACGACATCGATGGCTATCACGCCCAGCTGAAGGCGGCGGGCGTCGATGTCGACGCCGAGGTCGCTCACATGGGCGATCCGGTCCCCCCGATGTTCTGGCTGCGCGACCCCGAGGGCAACTCGTTGATGGTCGTCGGCTGAACCTGCTTTGCCTCAGGCGCGGGTCTGGGCCGCCGCGCCCGGCCCGCGCCTCAGTAGTCGGTCCCTGCGCTGTTGAACGACCCCGAGGTGAGGAGCAGGACCCACACCGTCGCGGTGGCCAGGCTGATCAGGACGATCCAGACCGCGTGCTTGGGCTTGCCCAGGCGCAGCGCGACGACCACACCGAGCACCAGTCCGATGGGCGGGATTGAAAACGCCAGGATGTAGGCGACAACCAGGAGCCGGCTGAACCCTCGACTTGGACCATGGGCCGAGCCGCCGTTGCTCGACGGGTAGCCGGCCCGCATGAGCTCCTCATTCGAAATGCGTGACCCGCCGCTGATCCGCGCATCGTAGACCGGAGGCCGGGCCGCGGAGAAATAGCCTGGGCCCTATGAAGCCCCGCGGGGAGCTCGCGATCGTCCTCCACACGCACATGCCCTACGTCGAGGGAGGCGCTCCGTGGCCGCCGGCCGAGGAGTCCGCCTTCCTGCGTGAGCCGGACGGCTTCGGAGTGTGGCCGTTCGGCGAGGAATGGCTCTGGGAGGCCGTGGCCACCTCGTACCTGCCGCTGCTCGAGGTCCTGGGTCGGGCGCCCATCACGCTTTCGCTGACCCCGGTGCTCTGCGACCAGCTCGAGGCCCCGGGAGCCATCGACCGGTGCCTGCGCTTCCTCACGGAGGTGAGACCGGAGTCCCACCGCCGGGACCTTCAGCACTTCCGGGACCGGGGGGAGGAGGCGGTTCTGCCCGAGCTCGAGCGGTCGGCGGCAGGGTACGCCGCGGCGGCCGAGCGCCTGGCGGCCCTCCCGGCGAGCGGGCTCGTCGGCGAGCTCGGGCGCCACGCCGGCTGGACGTCGGCCGCGACGCACGCGGTGCTGCCCCTGCTCGCCTCCGACCCCGGCATCAACCTTCAGATCCAGACAGGTGTCGCCTCACACCGCCGGCGCTTCGACAACTGGCGGGGCGGCTTCTGGCTCCCGGAATGCGCCTACGCGCCCTGGCTTGATGAGGTGCTCGAGGAGGCGGGTGTGCGCGGGGTCTGCGTCGAGCTGGCCCACTGCCATCTCCGGCCGCTGGCCACGGAGGCGGGTCCCGTCCTCTGGCCAATCGATCGCCAGACCATCTCGCTGGTGTGGAGTCAGCGCGGCTACCCGGCCGGGGACGCCTACCGCGACTACCACGGGCACACGCCCCACCATCACCGGGTGTGGCGAAACGACGGGCGCCCGTACGATGCTGCGCTTGCTCGGGCACAGGTTGACGAGGATGCACGTGACTTCGTCGCCCGTGTGGGTCAGCGCCTGCAGGACGGGGGCGTCTGTGTCTTCGCGCTCGATACCGAGCTGCTCGGGCACTGGTGGTATGAGGGCGTGTGGTGGCTGGACGCAGTTCTCGAGGAGAGCGCCCGCCAAGGACTCCGGCTGACGACGCTCGACGACGCCCTCGAGCGCCACGACCCCGACCCCGTGCCGCCTGATCTCGGTGTCACGAGCTGGGGCGCCGGGGGCGATTTGCGGACCTGGAGTGGACCTGCGGTGGCGGACCTGGCCTGGCTGGCCCGCTCAGCCGAGCTCCGCGCGCTGACCCTGGACGGCCCGCCTTCCGACCGGGCGCTGCGTGAGCTGCTGGCTCTTCAGTCGAGCGACTGGGCCTTTCTCGCCGCCTCGGGGACCGCGGGGACGTACCCGCGGGAGCGGGCGCACGCGCACGCTCGGGCGTTCGCGGAGGCGTTGGAGCGGCCTGCGGCGGTGGGGCCGGAGCTCCGGAACCTGGCTCCTGAGCTCGTCGGCTGGGGCGGCTAGCCCTACTCCCAGCGGAAGGTCTTCGGGGCGTCCCGCATCCGGATCACACGGGCGGGGACGCCGCCGACGACGGCGTTCTCCGGGACGTCGGTGGTCACAACGGAGTTGGTCCCGATGACCGAGTTGTGGCCCACGTCGACGCCGCGGAGGACGCAGGCCCCGTAGCCGATCCAGACGTTGTGGCCCACCTCAACGTCGCGTTTGTAGATGCCCTGGAGACGGATCGGGCGCTCCACCTCGACCATCCCGTGGTCGAAGTCGATCATCATCACCCGGTCGGCGATGATGCACTCGCGCCCGATCGAGACGTGCTGGAAGGCCGAGATCGTGCACTCCTGACCCAGCACCGACTTGGCTCCGATCTCCACCTCACCCTCGTGGGCGCGGATCTTGCAGCGGTGCCCGATCCAGGACCAGCGTCCGAGCTTGACCGTGGCGTTGCGGCCGATCTCGAACTTCACCCCGGGGCAGACGAAGCACATTCCGTCGGTCTGGAGCCGTCCGCGCCAGCGGAGCTTCAGCCACAGCCAGCGGACGGCCAGGAGCGCGTAGCCGGGAGTGAACATTCGGTGCTGCTTGGCGAAGCGAAGGAAGGTGAGTGGGCCGCCGTGGAGCGGCGGTGGGCCGGAGCGCACGGCCTTGGGCAGTGTCCGCGGTGCGGGCGCGACCGCGATCGGCGAGACCTTCGTCGTGCTCACGGGCTGGATCGTACGTCCTGGCATGATTGCTCGGCTCGTGGAAGGAGTCGACCAAACACTCGCCGAACGGCTGCTCGCCGGTGACAAGCGGGCGCTCGCCCGCGCCATCTCGCTGGTCGAGAACGACGATCCTGAGGGGTGGGCCCTGGTTCGCGAGATCTACCCGCACACGGGCCAGGCGGCGGTCTTCGGCTTCACCGGTCCACCCGGCGCCGGGAAGTCGACCCTGCTGGGGGCGTTGACCAAGCTCGAGCGCGAGCGCGAGCGGACCGTCGCCGTGCTCTCGATCGACCCCTCCTCGCCCTTCAGCCGCGGGGCGCTGCTGGGAGACCGGATCCGCCTCTCGGACCACTTCCTCGATCCGGGGGTGTTCATCCGCTCGATGGCCACCCGGGGCGCCCTGGGCGGGCTGAGCGAGGCGGCGCTGCAGGCGGCGCTCCTGATGGACGCCTCGGGCCGGGACGTCGTGCTGTTGGAGACGGTCGGGGTCGGCCAGGCGGAGGTCGATGTGATCGACCACGCCGACACCGTTGTGCTCGTGCTGATGCCGGGCTCGGGAGACTCGATCCAGGCACTCAAGGCGGGGGTGATGGAGATCCCCGACGTGATCGTGGTCAACAAGGCCGACCATCCCCTCACCGACACGATGGTGCGGGAGATAAAAGGCGTGCTCGCCCTCGGCCCGCGCGGAGGCTGGGAGGTCCCGGTGGTGAGGACCGAGGCCGCGCGGAGCAAGGGGATCGAGGAGCTGGCGGAAAAGCTGGGAGAGCACCGCGCCCACATCGAGGCCGAGGGCACCCTGTCCGAGCGCCGGCGTCGCAACCTGATGAACGAGGTCCTCGCCATCGCCACCTACCGGATGCGGCGGGAGCTCGAGGCATCGGTGCGCGACGATCCTGAGGTCAAGGAGCTGCTGGATCGGGTCGTCTCCCGCGAGATCGACCCGGCCAGCGCGGCCGAGACGGTGCTGGAACACGAGGCGACCCAGCGAGCGTCTCGCTGAAGCATGGGCGACGTCGACCGCCGGACGTTTCTCCAAACAGCGGCGGCGAGCGGGCTCGTACTGGTCACCGGGGCAGATCTCGGATGCTCCGCCGGCGCGGCCAGGGAGGACCGCCACATCACGACGGCCAGGCGGCGCCGGGCGGCGGTCGCCCGTCCCGGACCGCCGATCCCGCGCACCATCGGGGAGGCGATTCGCGGCCCGGTGTTCACGCCGGACACGCCCGGATACAGCGGGGCCGCACGCGTCTACAACATGCGCTTCGACAGCGAGCGCCCTCGGTGGGTTGCGCGGCCTCTCGACGCGTCCGACGTGAGCAACGCGATCCGCTGGGCGGTACAGCACGAGGTGCCGATGCGGGCCCGCTCAGGCGGTCACAGCTACGCCGGCTACTCGACCCTCGACGGAGGGCTGGTGCTCGATTTGCGCAAGCTGAGCCGGATCAGCTTCGACCGGCGAGCTGGGATCGCCACAATCGGCGCGGGCGCCCAGTTAATCGACGTCTACGCGGCGCTGGCGGGGCGCGCCGCGACCATCCCAGCCGGCACCTGCCCCTCCGTGGGCATCGGCGGCCACGCCCTGGGCGGCGGAATGGGCTTCGCCGGACGCGCCTTCGGGCTGGCGCTCGACAACCTGGTCGCCCTGGAGCTCGTCACCGCGGACGGACTCGTGCGCACGGTCTCCGAGCGGAGCGAGCCTGAGCTGTTCTGGGCGCTTCGCGGCTCGGGGGGAGGGAACTTCGCCGTCGTGACCCAGCTCAGCTTCCGCGTCCACCCCCTCCCGCCGGCTGCCTCCTGGGTGATCCTGTCCTGGCCGTGGTCCGAGGCCGGCGACGCGCTGGCGGCATGGCAGGACTGGCAACCCGGGGCGACCGACCGCTTCAGCTCCGTGTTCCACCTCGAGACGAGCCCCGAGGGTCCGACCGCGTCGGTGGTCGGGCAGTACCTCGGCGCCGCCCGAGACCTGCCGCACCTGCTGAGCTCGCTGCGCAGCGTACCCGGTGCCACGCTCAGCTTCGAAGATGAGGCGTATCTGCCGCTGCAGATGCGCTGGGCGGGGTGCGTCGAGCAGTCATTCGCCAGCTGCCACACGGAAGGCACATATCCCGGGGGCAGCCTCCTACGGGCAGATTTCCGGGGCGCGTCCGACTACGTCAACCGGCCCCTTCCGGCGCCCGGACGAGCCGCGGCGACGCAGGCGATGGAAGCGCGGCAGGGACAGCCCGGCTCCGGGGCGATTCTGTTTGACGCCTACGGCGGTGCCATCAATCGCGTGGCGTCGGACGACACCGCCTTCGTGCACCGCGACTCGTTGTGCTGCCTGCAATACCTCACCTACACCGGCGACCAGGGCTGGATCGACGACACCCGGGCGTCGATGCGTCCCTACGTGTCCGGCTACTGCTATCAGAACTACATCGACCCGACGCTCCGAAACTGGGAGCACGCCTACTACGGGTCGAACTACCGGCGCCTGGAGGCGGTGAGGCGCCAGTTCGACCCCGAGCACCGGTTCAAGTTCCCTCAGGGGATCGGCTGAGCCGCGCGCTCAGCGCGGGACGAGAGCCGCGGTCACATCGGCGACGCGTCCCCCGACGACGAAACGAGACGCGCAACTGCAAACAGACCGCCTAGGCCCCCAGCGCTCGCGCGATGACCATCTCCTGCACCTCGTCCGTCCCCTCGCCGATGGTGAGGACCTTGGCGTCCCGGTAGAAGCGGGCGACTGGAAACTCCTCGATGTAGCCGTAGCCGCCGTGGATCTGGACCGCCTCGTCGGCCGCGTGGACCGCCAGCCGGCCACTCTTGAGCTTGGCTTGGGCGGCGGTGAGGCTGAAGTCGCGGCCCGTGTCCTTGAGGTAGGCGGCCTTGTAGACCAGCAGCCGGGCCGCCTCGATCTCAGTCGACAGATCGGCCAGCTTGGCCTGGATGATCTGGAACTTCGCGATCGGCTGGCCGAAGGCCCGCCGCTCCTTGGCGTAACCCAGCGCCTGGTCGAGCGCGCCCTGGGCCAGGCCGACGCCCATCGCGGCCACGCCGATGCGACCGATGTCGAGGACTCGAAGGAACTGGCGGAGCCCCGCCCCCCGCTGGCCGAGCAGGTTCTCCTCCGGCACCCGGCAGTCGACGAAGGACAGCGGGCGCGTGTCCGAGGCGTTCCACCCCATCTTCCGGTAGGGCAAGCCGGGCTCGTAACCGGGCGTTCCATTGGCCACGAGCAGGTTGGAGATCTCCCGGCGATCCCCCCTGCTCGAGGTGACGGCTGTGATCGATACGACCCCCGAGATATCTGTTCCGGCGTTGGTGATGAACTGTTTGGAGCCGTTGATCACCCAGTGCCCGTCCTCCAGGTCCGCGCGGGTCTGGGTGTTGCCGGCGTCTGAGCCGGCCTCTGGCTCGGTGAGACCGAACGCCCCCAGGCGCTCCCCGGTGCAGAGTTGCGGAAGCCACTCCTGCTTCTGCGCCTCGGTCCCGAAGAGGAAGATCGGCTGAGTCCCCAGCGAGGTGTGCGCGCACAAGGTGATCGCCACGGAGGAATCGACGCGCGTCAGCTCTTCGACGACGAGCGCGTAGGCCAGCGAGTCGCCGCCGGCGCCGCCGTACTCCTCCGGGAAGGGGATGCCCATCAGGTCAAGCTCGGCCAACCGCCTGACGATCGCGTAGGGGAATCGATGGGTGCGGTCTAGCTCCCCGGCCACCGGCGCAACCTCCTGGGTGGCGAAGTCCCGCACGGTGTCGCGCAGGAGACGGTGATCGTCTGGAAGATCGAAATTCATCGGTGGGATTCTCACAAGCCCCCGCCGCGGTGGCCGTAAACGCCCTATAAGGCGCGCCGGGCGTTTCCCCCGCCAAGCGTGGGCAGTGGCATACTCCCCGCGCTCCGTGCACAAGACGTTCACAGTCAACCGCCCATTGGTCGTCGACGAGACGATCGACGGCGAGACCATATTGATCCATCTCGGCACCGGCGCCTATTACAGCCTTGATGGAGTCGCCAGCAGCGTTTGGCAGCTGGCGGCCGCCGGCGCGCCCGACGGGACGATCTTGGCTTCGCTCAAAGATGCCTATCCGGAAGGCGCCGCGACGATCGACGCCGACGTCGGGAGGCTGCTGGCGGAGCTCGCCGCAGAGCATCTTCTCATTCCCCAATCCGAGTCCGACTCCGCGAGCCGGGCACCCGACGCTCTTTCGTTTCCCCCCGGCTACTCCATACCTGTGCTTCACAAGTACACGGACATGCAGGAGTTCATGCTCGCGGACCCCATCCACGACGTGGATCCAGGCGTTGGTTGGCCGCATGTCAAGTCTCTCTAGCGCGCTCAATGCGCTTGCGGCGGCCGCCCAGGAGGAATTCGAAGACGCGGTAGCGAGCATCGGCGAGGTCGAGCACGACCTGCTCGTGGCACGCCGCCGCCAGCGATTACGCTTTGCCGGCGGCGAGCTGGCTGCAGCTCTGCTGCCGGCACTCGCTCCCCGGCTCGTGCGGCCGGAAGGCGCCGCGGACGCGGAGATCTGCCTATGGGAGGAGCGCGCGGTGGGTCGGCCGAACCCGGTCTTTCCTTGGCACGATGACGATCTTCCGGCGGGGCGAATGCTGCGCATCAGCGAACCGATCGGAATGGCGCGCCTCACTGAAAGCAGTCAGCGATATGCGCTACGGGAGCGGGGGACGGGGATCGTGGCCGTGGTAGACCGCAGTGCGCATCGAGTCCTGTACCGCGTCCCCGACGCCCACTCGCTTCCTTGGTGGGAGCGAGCGGCGCCCCTCCGCCTGGCGCTGCACGGAACCCTCGGTGGCGACAGCCAAGCCCTCATGCACGCGGGAGCCGTCGGCGACGCTCGTGGCGGCCTGCTGCTGGTCGGTCCGAGCGGTGCCGGTAAGACGACGATGACGCTGGCCGCGCTTCAGTCGGGCATGAGCTACGTGGCCGACGATTACCTTCTCCTCGAGGCAGATCGCCAGGCCACGGCTTGGAACCTTTTCGCCACCGCGAAGCTCGACGTCGGGCATCTTCAGCGCTTTCCAGTCCTCGCCGAGGGGCTCGCTTCCCCTGATGGTGCCGATCCTGAGGAGAAGGTCGTACTCGATGTGTCTCGGCGGCTACCAGCGCAGCTCGTGTCGTCGCTGCCGCTTATCGGGGTGGTGGCCCCCCACATCGAACCCGGTGAAAGCTCGCTGCGACCGATCACAAGAATGCAGGGGATGCTCGCCGCCGCACCCAACACCGTGCTCCAGATGCCATATGACAACGGCGCGGCCGTCGGGGTTCTCTCCCGTGCCATGCGTGATTTGCCCTGCTTTGCCCTCACGGTTGGGGGTGACCCGGCGGAGCTCCCGGGGGTAATCGCGGAGGCACTGGAGAGCGCCGCGCAGTGGTCCGCGGTATGAGCGCAGATCGCGGGGTTCCGTGATCGGCCAGCCGCTCGCGTCGGTGATCATGCCGGCGTATCGCGCTGAGCGATTCGTGTGCGAGGCGATCGAGAGCGCGCTGGCCCAGGATTACGGCAGCGTCGAGCTGATCGTCGTCGACGACGGGAGCGACGATGCGACGGCCGAGCTCGCCGCGAGGTATCCGATCACCGTCCTGCATCAGCCCCATAGCGGGATCGCAGCGGCGCGCAACACCGGCGTTCGGGCCACGAATGGCGCATACCTCGCCATCCATGACGCCGATGACACCTGGCCCCCGGACCGCCTTTCGGCGCAGATCGAGTACCTCGAGGCCGAGCCGGACGCTGGGATCGTGCTCGGATTAGCTGAGGTCTTCACGCATCCGGGAGAGGAGCGTTTCGATCAGATGTCGCCGCTGACCCGCGGTCGCCCAGTTCAGGGCCTCCCGGCCACCATGCTGGCGCGGCGAGAGGTGTTCGAGAGGGTGGGCGAATTCGACGAGACCCTGGAGCTGGGCGAGGACATCGACTGGTTGGCCCGGGCCATGGACGCCGGCGTCAAATCAGTCACACTCGAACGTGTGGTGCTGCGGCGCCGGGTGCACGCGACGAACGCCACCATCGATACTTCGCGAAATCGCGCGGCCGTGATGGCCGTGCTGCGTCGCTCGGTACACCGTCAGCGGGCCAGAGGTGATGACTGAGCCGCGTGTCGCGGTGGTCATCCCCGCGTACAACGCCGAGCCATGGCTCGGTGAGGCGATAGAGAGCGTCCTGCGTCAGCGGCTCTGGCACGAGATCATCGTCGTCGACGATGGCTCCTCGGACGCTACGGCGCAGACCGCGGACCGATACGGACCCGCGGTGCGGCTTCTGCGCCAGCGACATGCCGGAGTCGGCGCCGCGCGCAACCGAGGGGTGGCGGCGACACATGCCGACATCGTGGCCTTCCTGGATGCAGACGACCGGTTCACCAGCGCGGGCCTCGATCTTCGCGTCGAGTTCCATGTGGCCCATCCGGCGTGTGAGCTCGTGTTCGGACAGTTGCAGAGCTTCTACACGACCCACGACGGCGAGCCGGTACCTCGCGGCCCCCTCTACCCGGGGGTGGTCGTGGGAGCGGCCACGGTCCGCCGGAGCGCGCTCGAGCGGGTCGGGCAATTCAACAATGCCCGGGTCGGGGAGGGCCTCGACTGGCAGCTCCGGGCGCACGAGCTGGGGGTCCCGGCGATCACCCTGCCGGATCACGTTATCTGGCGGCGTGTGCACGGTGACAATGCGACCATTCGCCACCAGGCTGACTACCGCGAATATGCCCGCGCGCTCAAGGCCTCCCTAGACCGCCGACGCGCCAGACCGACAACGTGGCCGGCGAGCCAATGATCCAAGAGACGCCATTGCAGCGCGCCTGGGGCGGGGAGACCGGACAGCACGACGTATGGCCGACACGCCGGCAGGCGCTTCTGCTGCAGGCGGCGTTGCTACAGGATGAGCGGGCGGACGCAGCCTGGCGAGACATCCGCCCGCATGTCGAAATCGCCGCCCTCGACGGCCCGACTTTGGCTCTCTTGCCGACCTTGCGCCGCAACCTGATTGCACGTGGCATCGAGGATGAGCTGCTCAATCTGTTCAAGGGCGTCCATCGCTACACCTGGGCTCGCAGTCAAAGGCTGATGGCGGCCGTGCTGCCGACCGTCGCTCGGCTCGAGGAGGCCGGGATTCCGACGATGCTGCTCAAGGGCGCCGCCTTCATCGCTCAAGGTGAGCTCGACGCTGGTCAGCGCGCAATCGGCGACGTCGATGTGCTCGTCCCCACCGAACAGCGCGCGGATGCGGTGGCCCTGCTTGGAAAATGCGGATTCGCTCCGGTCGACGGCGTCGTCCCGTGGTACGTCACCGATTACGTACCGCATTACTCACCGAGCTACGGGTTTGCCGACGCCGACAACTTTCAGCTCGATCTGCACTGGCATGTGCTCCACGGCTCCGCCCACGCCGAGGCCGACGCCGACTTCTGGGCGGCCTCATCTCGTATCGAGCTGCTGGGTGTCCCGACTCGAGTCCTCTGCCTGACCGACGAGATCCTGCACGTCATCACGCACGGGCTGCGGTGGAACGCGCTCCCCACTTATCGCTGGGTGCTGGACGCAACGACGCTCATGTCGCAGGAGCTCGGGGTCGACTATCGCCGGCTCGTCGACCAAGCGGTGAAGCACCGCCTGAGCGCTCAGCTGCTGGCGGGTCTCTCATATCTTCAACAGACGCTCGGGGTCCAGATCCCCGGCGAGGTCATGAGCCAGCTTCGCCGCGCTTCACGTTCGCGGATCGAGCGGCTCGAGCTGCGCGCGCTGATGAGGCAGCCACGGCAGCGGCGGTGGTACGAGCAACTGCTCCTTTACCACGAGCAGTACCTGCGCCACGAGGTTGCACCAGGGCAGCAGGTCGGCATCGGCCGCCGGGTGAGGCTCGAGTGCCGGCGGCTCGGTGTACGCACTCCGCTCGACCTGCCGCGCCTCAAACGGGGTGGGGTTCCCGGACCCGGACGGCCCACGGCCGACAGCGCGGCGGCGGTGGGCAACGGCGTCGTGACTGACCCGCCACCGCTCGTCGCAATGGGCACTATTTCGTTCGCCGATCCAGACGTACTTCGCCACTCCGTCCTCTATGGAACCTGGCGTCAGGAAGGTGATGGATGCTGGATAGCCGGCCGCGAGGCCCGCATCGTCACTGACCTCCCGACGTTGCCCCGAACGCCTGCGGCGCTGTCGATCTCCGCCGACACTCACCTCTCCGAACAGGAGCTGACGGTCATCGCGAACGACCACGTGGCGGGCACGCTGCCGCTCGCGCCGGGCGCCGGTCTTCGGAATGCGTCCGTGCTCCTGGATCCCCGCGCGCTTGCCGGCAAGCGATCCCTCGACTTCCGGCTGCGCTGTCGGCGAGCCGCCTCGCTCGCGATGCTCGGCACGGGGGACGATGACCGCCTGCTGGGTGTGTTCCTGCTCCGGATCGCGCTGGTCGCTCCGGAGCCATACGAGATCGGCCGGCGCCTGACGCTGGTCGCCCAGGACGAGCCGCCTGCGGCGAGCCCGCCGAGCTGCCTATTCCTGGTCGGCTGGCATGAGCCAGAGCGTGAAGGCCGCTGGACCGATGGCCTCGCGCGGCTCTACCTCCGGGTGATTCACCCAATGGCCGACGTGGATCTCGAGTTCGATGCGCGGCCGTACCTGGGTTCCAGTGGCGCGCCGCTGCGCTTCACGGTCTACGCCGGAGGCCGGCGCCTGGCGCGCCTGAGCTGGGGAAGCCCGGACCCGCAGCGGGTCCGTGTGCCTATCCCCCGGAGCGCCGTCGATCGCGACGGGGGGCTGATACTCACCTGGCGCACGGCGAACCCGCGCTCACCTCGGACCGAGGGCGAGTCGACCGATGCGCGCACCCTGGGGCTGATGATGAGCTCGCTGGCGCTGGTGGAACGCTGAGCGCCGCTGCGCCAGGTAATACTCGGGGGATGAGCTCTACACCCGTCCAGGTGAAACTTGGCGAGATCAGCGAAGGCGGCGTCGCTCCGGCGATCATGGCCATCGTCGATCGAGGCGTGGCTCAGCGGCCCGAGCTGGCGGGGACGCTCCAGGCCGAGGTCGAGCTCAACATCGAGGAGCGCTATCCGCCGGTCCGGATCGTCTTCGACAACGGAGACGTCCTCGTCGAGGACGGCTCGGCCCAGGCGCCCGATCTCCGCGTCACCGGCACGCTGCCTGACCTGGTCAGCCTGATGGTCGCTCCGCTCGTGGGCGGCCTGCCCAACCCGATGGCGGCCAAGGGCCGCGCGGTGCTGGGGATGGTCGCCCAGCGCCGGGTCAAGGTCGAGGGCCGCGTCGGCCTGCTCCGGCGTTTTCTCGGCGTGATCCGGATCTAGCCGGCGGATGCGGCCATGGCCCGGGCGCGGGCCAGCTCGACCAGGAGCCGGACCCCGAAGCCGGTCGCCCCCTTGCCGACGAAGTAGGGGCGGGGAACGTCCCAGGCGGTGCTCGCGATGTCGATGTGGGCCCACGGCACATCGCCCACGAAGTGGTGCAGGAGCTCGGCGGCGGTGATGGCCATGGCCTCGCGCCGCTCGGCTCGATTGGTCAGCTGGGCGTAGCGACCCTTGACCATCTCGGCGTAGTCGGCGTGCAGGGGTAGGCGCCAGACGAGCTCGCCGGAGCGCATGCCCGCCTCCTCGACTCGATGCGCCCAGTCGCCGTTGTTGGCCATCACCCCGGCGTACAGCGAACCGAGGGCGATCCCCACAGCTCCCGTCAGGGTGGCAATGTCGACGATCTCATCGCAGCCCAGCTGGCGGGCATAGGACAGGCAATCGGCGAGCACGAGGCGTCCTTCGGCGTCGGTGTTGTTGACCTCGATCGTGGTCCCGTCGAGGGCACGGACGATGTCGCCGGGCTTGACGGCGGTGCCGCTCGGCATGTTCTCGGCGGCGCCGACCAGGCCGAGGACGCGGATCGGAACACCTAGTTCGGCCAGCGCGGCGATCGCCTCGATCACGGCCGCCCCGCCGAGCATGTCGAACTTCATCTCGTGCATGGTGGCCGGGGGCTTGAGGGAGATTCCGCCCGAATCGAAGGTGATCCCCTTGCCCACGTAGGCCAGCCGCGAGGCTCCGGCACCCGGTCCCTCGTACTCGATCTGGATCAGCTGCGCGCTCTCGGCTGAGCCCTGGGCCACGGCGGCGAAGGCGCCCATTCCCATGGCCCGGATCTCGTTGCCGTCAAACGTCGTGACGCTGATCGTCTCGTGCTCGGCGGCCAGTTCCCGGGCGTACGCGCTGAGGGCGACCGGGGGGAGGTCGTTGCCGGGCGTGTTGCCGAGATCCCGGGCGCGGTTCTGGGCCGTGGTCACGATCGCGGCCTCTTGCGCCTGGGCCGAGAAGTCCTCCGTGCCGGCGATGAGCAGCCGCTCGAGCGCCGGGCGGTCCTCGGCCGCGGGCTTGTAGCGGTCAAAGCGGTAGGCGTGGAGCAGCGTCCCCTCGATCAGGCCCGTGACCACCTCGGGTCGGCCCGGCGGCGGGACGACCCAGCACAGCGTCCGGGTCGAGAGCTCGGCGGCGCGGCGATGGGCGACAGCGGCGGCTCTGCGGGCGCGCTCGGGACCGAAGTCGCCCCGCTCCCCGAGGCCGACCACGATCAGGCGATGCCCCTGCTCGTGGGCCACGGCGAGGTGGCCGAACTTGGGCCGGGCCTCGCCCCGGCGGACCAGCGCGTCGACCACGCCGTGCCCGGTTTGCCCCGTCGCCTGGTCCTCGAACAGGCCCACGGCGATCGTGTCGGCCCCGGTCGCGCTCAGCGCTTCGGTGGTTGCCGCTACCTCCATGGGCCACAGACTACGATTGCCCGACGCCGCCACCAACCATTGGAGACCTCCTAGATGCCCAAGACCGTGATCCTCTCAGCCGCCCGCACGCCGATCGGCAAGATGGGCGGCGGCCTGGCGAGTCTCGATGCCACCGAGCTCGGCGGGACGGCCATCAAGGCGGCGCTGGAGCGAGCTGAGGTCTCACCCGACCAGGTCCAGCACGTGATCATGGGCCAAGTTCTCCAGGCCGGGCAGGGGCAGATTCCCTCGCGCCAGGCGCAGATCAAGGCGGATATCCCCAAGGAGGTGTCCTCGGAGACGATCAACAAGGTCTGCGCGTCGGGGATCCGCGCCGCCTGCCTGATCGACAATGCGATCCGCGCCGGAGATCTGGACGTCGCCGTCGGCGGTGGGATGGAGTCGATGTCCCAGGCGCCCTATCTGCTTCCCAATGCACGCTTCGGGTTCAGGATGGGTGATGTCAAGGCACTCGACGCGATGGTCCACGACGGGCTCACGAACCCCTTCTCCGGCAAGCAGATGTTCGTCGAGGCGACCGAGGTCGGGGACGAGCTCGAGATGACCCGCGCCGACCTGGACCGCTGGGCATTGCGCTCACACGAGCGGGCGATCCAGGCCACCGACGAGGGGCGCCTTCCCGAGGAGATCGTGCCCGTGAGCGTCAAGTCGAAGAAGGGGGAGACCACGGTTGAGGTCGACGAGGGGCCCCGCCGTGACACCTCGCTGGAGAAGCTCGCCTCGCTGCCCGGGCTCGTGGGCAAGGAGGGGTCGCACACCGCCGGCAACTCGCCCGGTGTCAACGACGGCGCCGGCGCGCTGGTCCTGGCCAGCGACGAGTGGGCCAAGAGCAACGGACGCTCCGCGCTCGCCACGATCGTCGCCCACGCTCAGGTCGCGGACGACTTCGCCTACCTGGCCCGCACCCCGGCCAATGCCGCCAAGAAGGCGCTGGAGAAGGCGGGCCTGGATGTCGAGGACGTCGAGTTGTGGGAGATCAACGAGGCCTTTGCCTCGGTGGCGCTGAACTCGATCCGCATGCTCGGCATCGACGATGACAAGGTCAACGTCAACGGCGGCGCCGTCGCGCTCGGTCATCCCATCGGCGCCTCGGGGGCCCGGATCCTCGGCTCGCTCGCGCTCGAGCTCAGGCGTCGGGGCGGCGGCGTGGGCTGCGCGGCCATCTGCTCAGGCGGGGGTCAGGGCGATGCGGTGATCATTGAGGTGAATGGCGGCTGAGGAGGACAAACCTCCCGCGGCCGGGGCTGCCTTCTTCGATCTGGACCGCACCCTCATGGAGGGCTCATCGGCCTTCCAGTTCGGGCGCGCCGCGTTCAAGGCCGGGAAGATCAGCCGCCGCCAGCTGATCTCCGATGGCTGGGCAAATCTCCGCTTCCGCGTCAGTGGGTCGACCGACGCCGGCACCCACGCGCTGCGCGACCGCATCTCCGCCTCGCTGGCCGGAACCCCGGTTCGCGACATGCAGCGTCTCGGACCTGACGTCCTCGGGCGGATCCTCCCTCGCGTCTATCCGCGCATGCTCCAGCTGGCCTACGAGCACCAGGACGCCGGGCGCCGCGTCTACATCTTCACCGCGGCCTCGCAGGACCTGGCCGAGCTGCTGGCCCACGTGCTCACCTTCGACGGCGGCATCGGCTCCCAGTTCTCCAAGGTCGAGGACGGGTACTACACCGGCGAGCCGACCGGCCTGTTCATCTACGGCGCCGACAAGGCGCGGGCGATCAAGCGCCTGGCCGACCAGGAGAACATCGACCTGGAGGCCTCCTACGCCTACTCGGACTCCTCCTCGGACCTGCCGATGCTCCGCGCCGTGGGTCATCCCGTGGCCGTCAACCCGGACAAGGAGCTTCTCGCCGAAGCGCGAGAGAACGGCTGGCAGGTGCTGCGCTTCGACCGGCTGGGGCGGAGGCTGAAGACGCTGTTGGGCGTGCTGGGGGTGGCGGCCGCGGGGGGCGGCACGAGCGCGGCCGTCGCGGCCCGCGCACGGCGCGGAAGCGTGGGCGACGTGCTCAGCGTCCCCAGGCGCCGCGCCCGCTGGCGCTCCGTGTTCAGACTGCCCTGAGCCACGATGACGGCTACGGCGCGCCCTAGACTCCTAGGCCATGGCTACGCGCTCGAAGGTCTCTGACGAGGAGCGCTGGGAGCGCGAGAAGTTCGCCGCCAGCCCGGAGCGCGACGCGCCCTTCTCGACCATCTCCGGGGAGCCGATCAAGCCGCTCTACACCGAGCGCGATCTCCCCGCCGAGCCCGAGGCGGCGATCGGCCTCCCGGGTGAGTTCCCCTACACCCGCGGCGTCTACCCCTCGATGTACCGCGGGCGGCTGTGGACGATGCGCCAGTTCGCCGGCTTCGGGACGGCGAGGGAGACAAACGCCCGCTTCCGCTACCTGCTCGACCACGGGCAGACGGGCCTCTCGACCGCCTTTGACATGCCGTCGCTGATGGGGCACGACTCCGATCACCCGCGCTCGCTCGGCGAGGTGGGGCGCGAGGGGGTCGCGGTCGACACCCTCGAGGACATGGAGACGCTGTTCGACGGGATCCCGCTCGACCAGGTGAGCGTGTCGATGACGATCAACGCCCCGGCGGCGGTGATGCTCGCCTTCTACGTTGTCGCGGCCGAGCGCAAGGGGATCGGGCCCGAGAAGCTCGCCGGGACGATCCAGACCGACATCCTCAAGGAGTACATCGCCCAGAAGGAGTGGTGTTTCCCGGTCGACCCGGCGATGCGGCTGGTCACGGACATGATCGAGTGGTGCGCGCACAACATGCCGCGCTGGCACCCGATCTCGATCTCCGGCTACCACATCCGCGAGGCCGGCTCCACGGCCGACCAGGAGCTGGCCTTCACGCTCAAGGACGGGCTCACCTACGTCGAGCTGGCGGTGGAGCGCGGCCTCGACGTGGACGACTTCGCCCCGCGGCTCTCCTTCTTCTTCAACGCCCATATCGACTTCTTCGAGGAGATCGCCAAGTACCGGGCGGCGCGGCGGATCTGGGCTCGGGAGCTGCGCGACAGCTTCGGGGCGCGCAACGAGCGCTCGCTGCTGATGCGCTTCCACACCCAGACGGCGGGAGTCTCGCTTACCGCCCAGCAGCCGCTCAACAACATCGTGCGCACCGCGATCGAGGCCTTGGCCGGGGTCCTGGGCGGCACCCAATCGCTCCACACCAACAGCTTCGATGAGGCGCTCGCGCTGCCCACCGAGGAGGCGGTGCGGGTGGCGCTGCGGACCCAGCAGATCCTCGCCGAGGAGACCGGGGTCGCCAACACGATCGACCCGCTCGGCGGCTCGTACTTCATCGAGGCGCTGACCGACCGGATGGAGGAGAAGGCCTACGGCTACTTCGCCAAGATCGACGAGCTGGGGGGGATGGTCGAGGCGATCAAGATGGGCTATCCCCAGCGGGAGATCGCCGACGCCGCCTTCGTCTACCAGCAGGAGCTCGAGACCGGGGCGCGCAAGCTGGTCGGGGTCAACGCCTACACCGAGGGCGGCGGGGACGAGATGCCGATCCTGCGCATCGATCCCAGGTTCGAGGCCGATCAGGTGGAACGGGTCAAGGCGGTCCGCGAGCGGCGCGACGCCGGCCGGGTGACGGCCGCGCTCGACCGTCTCATCGAGGCCGCCCGCGATCAGCAGGACAACCTGATGCCCCACCTGCTCGAGGCCACCCGCGCCGAGGCGACCGAGGGCGAGATCGTCCAGGCGCTTCAGAGCGTGTTCGGGACCTACACCGAATCCCCCGCCTTCTAACTAGAATCCCGCGCCGCCCATGGGCGCCTCCACCGAGAGAAAAATCCGTGTCGTCGTGGCCAAGCCGGGCCTCGACGGCCACGACCGCGGGGCCAAGATCATCGCCCGCGCGCTGCGCGACGCCGGCATGGAGGTCATCTATACCGGCCTGCACCAGACGCCCGAGCAGATCGTGGAGACGGTGATTCAAGAGGACGCCGACGCGGTCGGCCTCTCGATCCTCTCCGGGGCCCACATGACGCTCGTGCCCCGGATTCTTGAGTTGCTCAAGGAACAGGGGGTGGAGGACGTCGTGATCACGGCGGGCGGGACGATCCCGTCGGATGACGTCGAGGAGCTCAAGCAGCTGGGGGTGGCGGAGATATTCACCCCGGGAACCTCGACCCAGGAGGCGGTTGAGTTCATTCGCGATGCCGTGGCGCGCAAGAACGCCGCCTAGAGGACCCGGCCGATTGACTAGTCAGTCAACCGGATATGATGGCCCGCGGTACGCCGCGGAGCAACGAGCTCGGCACGCTTGTAGATCAGCCCCGATCACGGGATTAGGAGGAACCAGTTGAAGATTTGCGTCCTGGTCAAAGAGGTCCCGGACGCCGCCGTCGAGAAGCGGATCGATCCCTCGACCGGGCGGCTTGACCGCAGTGGAGAGAAGAACCTCAACCCCTACGACACCCACGCCATCGAGGCGGCGATGCAGCTTCGGGAAGGCGGCGCGGTGGAGGTCGACGAAATCGTGGCCGTGACCATGGGCCCCGAGTCCGCCGTGCGCGCCCTGCACAAGGCGGTCTCGCTGGGCGCCGACCGTTCGGTGCAACTGACCGACGACGCGCTGGCCGGGTCCGACGTTGCCGCCACTGGCTATGCCCTCTCGAAGGCCCTCGAAAAGGAGTCGCCGGACCTGGTGCTGCTCGGCCAGCAGTCCGACGACGGCGAGTGCTACACGATCGGCGCCGTCGTGGCCGACCACCTGAAGATGCCCTCGCTGACCCAGGTGATCAAGATGGACGTCGAGGATGGGGGACTGCGCTGCGAGCGCCAGGCCGAGTACGGCTACGACACGGTCCAGGTCGCGCTGCCCGCCGTGATCTCGGTCGGTGACGCCATCAACGAGCCGCGCTACCCGTCGCTCAAGGCGATCATGGGCGCGCGCAAGAAGCCGCTCGAGACGGTGGGCACCGGCGATGTGGGCATCGAGTCCGACCGGGTCGGCGAGGAGGGCTCGCAGGTCGATTGCGGCGACTTCCACGATCCCGAGGCCAAGCCAGCCGGACAAATCATCGAAGACGAGGACACGGACGAGACGGTCGAGAAGATCGTTGCCTGGCTCGAGGAAAGGAAGCTGATCTAGATGGCCGACATCCTGACCTACGTCCTGCACTACGAGGGCGAGTTCAACAAGAACTCCCTGGGCGCCGTCTCCGAAGCCACCGCCCGGGCCAAGGAGATCGGCGGGGAGTCGCACGCTCTGGTCCTCGGTGGCGATGACCTGACCGATGAGCTCTGCCAGTCGCTGGGCGCCTACGGCGCCACCAAGGTCTTCCGGGCCAAGGGGGCCGAGGGTCTCGCTCCGCCCGTGGTCGACGCCATGGCCAAGGTGATCGAGGAAAACGGGCACGGCTATGCGCTGTTCGGCGGCGGCCTGCTCGGGTTCGAGATCGGGGCTGGGCTGGCCGCACGCCTGAACGGGGGCGTAACCATGGAGGTGATCAGCGTCCGGGCCGAGGACGGCAAGCTCGTCGCCGAACGCCCGATCCTTCAGGACTCCAAGATCTCGGTCAGCCGCTACAAGGGGCTCGGGATCATCATCGGGCGGATCAACGCCTTTGAGACGCGCACGGTGGACGGCGGGTCGGCCGAGGTGGTCGACGTCGACGTCGACTACTCCGAGTGGTCAAACCAGGCCAAGATGGTCCAGCGCGGCGAGCAGCGCGGCGCCGACGTGGACATCGAGGGCGCCGACATCCTCGTGGCCGGCGGCCGCGGGCTGGGCAAGCCCGAGGGCTTCGAGCTGGCCGAGGCGCTGGCCAAGGCGTTCGGCGGCAATTCCGCCGTCGCCGCTACGCGCGCCGTGGTCGACGCCGGCTGGTATCCCTACGCGGCCCAGATCGGGCAGACCGGTAAGACCGTGTCGCCCAAGCTCTACCTGGCAGCGGGGATCTCGGGAGCGATCCAGCACAAGGTGGGGATGCAGTCCTCGGAGAACATCGTCGCCATCAACAAGGACGCCAACGCGCCGATCTTCGAGTTCTCCGATCTGGGGATCGTGGGCGACCTGAACAAGATCCTGCCCAAGCTGACCGAGGCGATCAAGGCCAAGAAGGGCGGCTGATGTCGAAGAACGGGTCAGCGCCAGCGCCCAGCGAGTTCCCGCCGCCGGTCGACCCGGTCAAGGAGTTCATCAAGCAGGGGCTCGACGACGAGGACGAGCTGATCGAGGTCGGCGTGGTCATCGTCGGCGGTGGGACCGCCGGCCTGGCCTGCGCCAACCGGCTCCTGCAGCTGCTGGGCGACGACCCGGAGCTGATGGAGAAGCTGGGCGAGGTGCCGGTGGCCATCGTCGAGAAGGCGAAGACCTGCGGGGGACACAACCTGTCCGGTGCCGTGATGCGACCCGGGCCGCTGCAGGAGCTGTTCCCGGACCTGTCGCGTGAGGACTGGCGCAAGGAGCGCTTCGCCTTCGGCGAGGTCACGAAGGAGTCCGTCTACCTGCTCACGGGGCCGAAGACCAAGCTCCGGGTCCCGATTCCGGCCGTGCCCAACTTCAAGAATCACGGCAACGAGGTCGTCTCGGTGTCGGCCCTGGCCCGGTTCCAGCAGAGCCAGGCCGAGGAGGGGGGCGCTTACGTGCTCACCGAGACGTCGGCCACGCAACTGATCGTCGAGGACGGCAAGGTGGTCGGTGTGCGTTCCGGCGACAAGGGCCGGGGGAAGGACGGCGAGCCGCTGGGCAACTTCGAGCCCGGGACTGACATCAAGGCCAAGGTCACCGTCCTGGCCGAAGGCTGCTGGGGCCACCTCACGGGGGCCGCGATCAAGGAGTTCGACTTGGGTGAGGGGCGGGAGCCCCAGGTGTGGGAGCTCGGGGTCAAGGAGGTGTGGAAGGTCAAGAAGCCGCTCGACCGCGTGATCCACACGTTCGTCCAGCCCTGGCCGCTGAAGGTGGCGGCCAAGTACGGGCAGCTCGGCGGGACCTGGATCTACCCGATGAAGGACGAGAAGACCGGAGACGACCTGGTCTCGATCGGGTTCGTGGTCGACCTCAACTATCGCGACGCGACCACCTCGGCGCACGACCTGCTCCAGACGTTCAAGACGCACCCGCTGGTCAAGGACATCCTCGACGGCGGCGAGCGCGTCTCCTGGGGCGCGAAGGCGCTCCCCGGCGGCGGCTACTGGTCGATGCCGAAGCTGTCGATGCCCGGCGCCCTGTTGGTCGGCGACGCGGGCGGGATGGTTGACACGGCGGCGCTCAAGGGCGTCCACCACTGCATCAAGTCGGGAATCCTGGCCGCCGAGGCGATCTACAAGAACCTCAAAGGCGAGGGCGAGCTGTCCGCCTATGAGGATGCGGTCGAGAACTCGTCGATCGCCAAGGAGCTCTACCAGGTGCGCAACACTCGCCAGGCCTTCCAGAAGGGCTTCCTGGTCGGGAGCCTGCTCGCTGGCCCGTCGATCATGTCCAAGGGCAAGGTTCCGCCTGGGCGCCAGGAATGGCACCGCGACGACGCCGAGCCGATGTTCTTGGGCGACACCAAGGAGCGCTATCCGAAGCCCGACGGCAAGTACACCTTCGACAAGCTGTCCTCGGTCTACATCTCCGGGAACGCCACCCGCGACGACGCCCCCAATCACATCCGCGTCCGCAATCAGGTCCCGCGTGAGATCGCCGAGACGTGGGTGTGGATGTGTCCCGCCGGCGTCTACGAGATCCCCGAGGACGCGCCCGAGGAGGGAACCGTCGACGTGATCGTCAACTACACGAACTGCGTGCAGTGCGGCGCGATCACGGCCAAGGGTGGGCGCCTGACGCCGCCGGAGGGCGGCGACGGGCCGCTCTACCGAAACACCTAGGCGACCGCTCCGCCCACCGGGGCACGAATCTGCCCCGCGACTCTGCCGGCGTAGGATTGTTAGGGGGCTATGCGCCGAGCAGTCTGTGTCTGCCTGATCGCGTTCGTCTTCGCGTCCACCGCGGGGCCCGCTCTGGCCGTCACAAGCCCGCCGCCGCGCGCGGCGCTGGACGGATTCGTGTGCGAGCGAGCGAGCAACGCGCTTGACCGGGTGATCGCGGTCGTGGGCGTGATGCGCCCCGTGACCGGCACCCAGCGGATGCAGATGCGGTTCGTCCTCCAGCGCCGGGACGCGGTGACGAACTCGTTCACAGTCGTCCAGGGCGGGGATCTCGGCCGCTGGCGCTCGCCCACTCCGGCCACGCTCGGCCAGCAACCCAATGACGTGTGGCGGCTGCGCAAGCTCGTGGCCAATCTGCCCGGACCGGCCACGTACCGCTTCCGGGTCACGTTCCGTTGGCTCGGCACTTCGAACACCGTCCTGGGGCGCTCCACGCTCACGAGCGGGACGTGTTCACAGCCCCAGTAACGGGCTGTCAGCCGGGCTACACTGAGTAGTAATGAAGACTGAAACGCATCCCGAGTACGTAGAGGCTCACGTCCGCTGCACGTGCGGCAACGAGTTCATGACCCGCTCGACGAAGCCGGAGATCCACGTTGAGATCTGCTCGGCCTGCCACCCGTTCTACACGGGCAAGCAGAAGCTCGTCGACACCGGTGGTCGGGTTGAGCGCTTCCAGCGCCGCGTGGCCAAGGGCCGGCGCACCCGCACCCCGGCCAGCGCTTAGCTGCCCGGGCCGGGTCCGGACCAACCGGCTCCGATACACCCGACTGACGGGCTAGGGCGATGATCGACGACCTGGTGTCGCAGATCGAGTCCCGCTTCGCCGAGCTTCAGCGTGAGCTCTCAGACCCGGCCGTGATCGGCGATCGGGACCGCTTCCGCGCGGCCTCGAAGGCCTACAGTGAGCTCGAGCCCGCGGCCAAGCTGGCCGCCGAATACCGTCGCGCCGCCGACGACGCCGAGGGCGCCCGCGAGCTCCTGTCCGAGGACGGCGAGGACCCGGAGCTCCGGACGCTGCTGGAGGACTCGCGCCAGCGGATGACCGACCTGGAAGACGAGATCCGCATGGCCATGGTCGAGCGCGACCCCAACGACGACAAGAACGTGATCATCGAGATTCGGCCCGGAGCCGGGGGAGACGAGGCGGCGCTGTGGGCGGGCGACCTCTACCGGATGCTCACCCGTTACGGAGAGCGGCGCGGCTTCAAGGTCGAGCCGCTGGCCATCGGCGACGGCTCCTACACCTTCGAGGTCAAGGGCGACGGCGCCTACTCGGTGTTCAAATACGAGGGCGGCACGCACCGAGTCCAGCGTGTGCCCGAGACCGAGTCCCAGGGCCGGATCCACACCTCGACGGCCACCGTGGCCGTCCTCCCCGAGGCCGACGACGTCGACGTCCAGATCGAGCCGGGCGACCTCCAGATCGACGTCTATCGCAGCTCCGGGCCGGGTGGCCAGTCGGTCAATACGACCGACTCGGCGGTCCGGATCACCCACAAGCCGACCGGCATCGTGGTCTCGATGCAGGACGAGAAGTCGCAGCTCCAGAACCGCGAGCGCGCCATGAAGGTGCTCCGGGCCCGGCTGTATGAACGGGCGCTGGCCGAACAGCAGGCCGAGCTGGCCGCCTCCCGCCAGGCCCAGGTCGGGACCGGCGAGCGGGCCGAGAAGATCCGCACCTACAACTTCCCCGAGCGGCGGGTGACCGACCATCGCATCTCTCTGCGCCAGCACAACCTGGACGAGATCCTGCTCGGCGACCTCGATGGGTTCACCGACGCGCTCCAGGACGACGAGAAGCGCCGGCGCTTGCTCGAGCGGGCGGATGCCTGAGACCTCGCTCGGCCTGAGCGTCCGGGATGCGCTCCTGGGCGCGGCGGCGACGCTGACCGAGGCCGGATGCGAGACCCCCCGGCTCGATGCCGAGTTGCTGCTCGCGGAGGCGCTCGGGGTCGATCGATCCCGGCTCGTTATCGAGGGGCAGAGCCGGCTGTCCGCGGACGTCGTGGAGCGCCTCGATGAGCTGATCCGGCGCCGTGAAGCGCGTGAGCCGGTGGCCTACATCCTCGGGCGCAAGGCTTTTCGCTACCTCACCCTGGCCGTCGATCCGCGGGTCCTGATCCCACGGCCCGAGACGGAGCTCCTCGTGGAGGTGGGGCTCACGCTCCCGCCGGGCGCCCGCGTGCTCGACGCCGGCACCGGCAGCGGGGCGATCGCGCTGGCGCTGAAGGACGAGCGCCCGGACCTCGAAGTGTGGGGATCGGACGTGAGCGAGGAGGCGCTGGCCGTAGCCCGGGCCAACGGGTTTCGCCTCGGGCTCGAGGTGCGCTGGCTCAAGGCAGATCTGCTGTCCCGCGCTCCGGGGCCCTTCGATGCCATCCTCGCCAACCTGCCCTACGTGGCCTCAGACGCGCCGCTGGCGCCGGAGATCGAGCGCTACGAGCCGGTCTCGGCGCTCCGCGCTGGGGCGGACGGGCTGGAGGTGATTCGCCGCCTGGTTGCGCAGGCGCGGGCGGTCCCGGTGCTCGCGCTCGAGATCGGGTCTGACCAGGCGCTCGCCGTGCGCGGGCTCCTCGACGGCGCGGGCTTCGGCTCGGTTGACGTGCTGCGGGATCTGGCCGGCCACGAGCGGGTGGTAGTCGGCCGCCGGTGAGCCCGGGAAGCGCGGCCGAGACGTTCGAGCGCTGCATGGCCGTCGGCGGCGTAGCCGTGTTCCCGGCTGACACCGTCTACGGCCTGGCCTGCGCACCCGACGACCGGGTCGCGATCGAGCGCCTCTACCGGCTCAAGGGGCGCCGGTCGGACAAGCCCTCGGCGGTCATGTTCTTTGATCTCGAGGTGGCCCTCGAGGCGCTGCCCGAGCTCGGCGAGCGCACCCGGCAGGCCATGCGTGAGCTGCTCCCCGGCGGGGTCACCCTCCTCTTGCCCAACCGCGCCGAGCGGTTTCCGCTCGCCTGTGGCGATGATCCCGGGACGCTCGGGCTGAGGGTGCCGCACGTCTCCGAACTGGCCGGCGTCCGCTGGCCGGTCCTCCAGTCGAGCGCCAACCGAGCCGGGGGGCCCGACGCCCGGCGCCTGGAGGAGGTGCCCGAGGCCATCCGGACGCGGGCCGACCTCATCGTCGACGGCGGCGAGCTCCCTGGCACCCCTTCCACCGTGGTCGACCTCCGCCGCTACGAGGAGGATGGCTCGTGGGTCATCCTGCGCCAGGGCCTCGTGGGGGAGGCGGAGCTAGAGCGCGCGCTCGGGGGCCAGTTCCACTTCCGCCCCGACACCTACGAGGCCGAGATCCGGGCCGACGTCCCCGCCTATGAGGAGCTTCAACGGAGGCTCGTCGCCGAGACGGGCGCGGGGGCTCGCCGGATCCTCGAGCTGGGGACGGGGACCGGGGTCACAGCTGAGCTGCTGCTGGCCCGTCATTCCGGCGCCGAGCTCGTCGGCGTCGACGCCAGCCCGGAGATGCTCCGGGCGGCGCGGGCGCGACTCTCAGGGGAGAGGGTGGAGCTCCGGGTGGGACGGATCCAGGACGAGCTGCCGGATGGCCCGTTCGATCTGGTGGCCAGCGCGCTGGCGGTCCACCACCTCGACGCGCGTGAGAAGGCAGAGCTCTTCCGGGCGCTGACGGGCGTGCTCGCCCCAGGCGGGCGGTTCGTCCTGGCCGACGTGGTCGTGCCGGAGGACCCGGCCGCTGCCCGGATCCCGCTCACACCGGGGTTCGACAAGCCGAGCCCGCTCCCGGACCTCCTTCGCTGGCTCGAGGAGGCAGGCTTCGCCGCCGCCACCGTCTGGGAGGATGGCGACCTGGCGGTAATTGCGGCGGAGCTGGGCTGAAAGCGCCGAGTCCGCCACCCCCGCTGGTATCGTCGCGCTCGACGTGAGCGTCGAGTTGCCGCCCGACTTCTTCAACCGCCCGCTGGCCGAGGTGGACCCTCAGGTCGCCGAGGTGCTGGCGCTCGAGCTGGAGCGCCAGCAGCACACGCTGGAGATGATCGCGTCGGAGAACTTCGTGCCCCAGGCCGTGCTCGAGTGCCAGGGCTCGGTGTTGACGAACAAGTACGCCGAGGGCTATCCCGGCCGCCGCTACTACGGCGGCTGCGAGTACGTCGACGTCGCCGAGCAGCTGGCCATCGACCGGGCCTGCGAGCTGTTCGGGGCCGAGCACGCCAACGTCCAGCCCCACGCCGGCGCCCAGGCCAACGCTGCCGTGTACCACGCGTTGATGCAGCCGGGCGACGTGCTCATGGGGCTCGAGCTGGCGCACGGCGGGCACCTCACCCACGGCATGAAGATCAACTTCTCCGGGCGCCTGTACGAGATCGTGCCCTACCACGTCGACCGCGAGACGAGCCTGGTCGACATGGACGAGGTCGAGCAGCTGGCCCGCGAGCACCGGCCCAAGGTGATCCTGGCCGGCTGGTCCGCGTATCCGCGCTTCCTCGACTTCGAGCGCTTCCGGGCCATCGCCGACGAGGTGGGGGCCTACCTGGTTGTCGACATGGCCCACTTCGCGGGGCTGGTCGCGGCCGGGCTGCACCCCAACCCGGTCCCGCATGCCCACGTCGTCACCACGACGATCCACAAGACGATCGGCGGCGGCCGGGGCGGGATGATCCTGTGCCGCGAGGAGCTGGCCAAGAAGATCGACTCGGCCGTCTTTCCCGGCCAGCAGGGCGGCCCGCTGGAGCACATCATCGCCGGCAAGGCCGTCTCGCTGTTGATCGCGATGTCCGACGCCTTCCGCGAGCGTCAGGAGCGCACCGTGGCCGGCGCCAAGGCGGTGGCCTCCGAGCTGCTCGGGGCCTGTGGTGGCGTCAACGTGCTCACCGGCGGCACCGATGTCCACCTGCTCCTGTGCGACCTGCGGGATTCGGAGCTCGACGGCAAGCAGGCCGAGGACCGGCTCGCCACGGTGGGGATCACGGTCAACCGGAACGCCGTGCCGTTTGACCCCCGGCCCCCGGCGGTGTCCAGCGGGCTGCGCATCGGGACGCCGGCCCTGGCCACGCGCGGGCTCCAGGTCGATGACTTCGTCGAGGTGGGGAAGATCATCGCCGACGCCCTGTGCAGCGAGAACTTCGACGCCCACCAGGCCGAGCTGGCCGACCGCGCGGCCCAGATCGCCGAGCGCTACCCGCTCTACGCGGCGCTTGGCGCCGCGGCGACCGTCTGAAGCGCCGCTACCGGGGGTTTCGGCGTCTGAACGGGGCTCTGGGCGACGCAGTCCCGCCCGGATGCGATCCTTCGCAGGCAGATGAACTACCTGGACGCCGCTCTCGCCTTCGTCGTGGCGATGGTCGTGGCCTGGGCGCTGACGCCCCTCGCGGCACGTCTGGCCCGCCGCGTGGGCGCCATCGCGATGCCGAGCGAGCGAGGGCTGGCCGAGCGAGCGACGCCGCTGCTGGGCGGTCTGGCGATCCTGGCCGCCGTGCTGGTGGCCGGACTGATCTGGCTGCCCGAGACGATCAAGCTGCCCCACACCGCCCACACGGCGCCCGGGGCCGGGGGGACCGTCCATACGTGGACGATCCTGGTCGGCGCCTGCGCGATCACCGCCGTGGGTGCGATCGATGACTGGCGCGACCTGCGCCCGATCGTCAAGCTGGCCGGGCAGATTGGGGCCGCGCTGATTGTCGTGGAGGGAGGCGCGGTCGTGACCGACGTCACGATCCCCTTCATCGGCTCGCTCCAGTTCCCGCACGAGGGCGGTTTCCTGACCGTGCTCTGGCTGGTGGGGCTGATGAACGTGGTCAACTTCTCCGATGGGGTGGACGGCCTGGCGGCCGGGCTGTGCGCGATCGACGGCATCGCGTTCGCCATCATTGCCTTCGCGTTCCAGGTGCCGATCCCCGGGGCGGCGATCCTGGCCGCGCTGACCGCCGGCGCCTCGCTCGGGTTCCTGGCCCACAACTTCTATCCGGCGCGCATCTTCATGGGCGACTCCGGGGCCAACCTGCTGGGTTATCTGCTTGGCGTGACGGCCGTGATCGGATCCCTGAAGACGGGTGCCGTCGTCGCCCTGGCCGTGCCCCTGGTCATCCTGGCCGTCCCCTTCCTGGACACCGGCTTCGTGATCGCCAAGCGCCTCAAGTACCGGCGCAAGGTGTGGCTGGCAGACGCGAACCACTTCCACCATCGCATGGCCCGGATCGGGTTCAGCCAGCGCAAGACCGTGGCGTACCTGTACGCGTGGACGCTCTTGCTGGCCGGGGTCGCCCTGGCGCTGCGCTTCGTTCCCTATTCCGTCCACGTGGACGGGCAGCATCACTACGAGACCGGGTGGCTGGCCTTCATGATCTTCCTCGGGGCGGTGGCCGTCGCGGCGAGCGCTTACCTGGTCTACGTGCTGGAGATCCTCAAGTTCAAGAACTTCCGGGCCCGCGAGCTCCGCGAGGTCGATCCCGACACCAGCGAGCATGAGATCGAAGCCCACGTGGCGCGCGAGCTGGAGACGGGCGAGTTTGAGCGCGTGAGGCTGCCGGCGTCGGACGGTGGTCCGCGGTCAGCCGACGCTCGAGCCCAGCCGGCGGACGGTCGAGCTCCGGCCGCCGGGGGAGGCCAACCCGCGGCCCCGGCTGAGTCCCCTACGGTGGGACGCCCCCGCTGACGGGCCTCCGGCGAAACGAGCGCGCCGCCATCGGCGCTGTCCTGGTGCTGACGGCGCTCGCGGCGGTGGCGCGCTACGTCAGCGGGTTCTCGGATATCGCCGCTTTCGTCCTGGCCACGCTGGCCCTGGCGGCGATGGCCTGGCTCGTGTCGTTCGCCACCGAACAGACCGGCCGCCGATACGGGCCAGCCATCACCGGCGTGATGCAGTCGACCCTGGGGAACCTGCCGGAGTTCTTCGTCGTCCTGTTTGCGCTGAACGCTGGTCAGCTGGTGGTGGCCGAGACGGCACTCATCGGGTCGATCGTGGTCAATGCGCTGCTCGTGCTTGGGCTGGTGATCATCGTCGGAGCGCGGCAGGCGCGCGACGGCGTGATGCGTTTCAGCACGCGGCTGCCCAACGACACCGCCACCCTGCTGCTGATCTCCACCTTCATCATCATCCTGATCGCGCTCAGCCATAGCGCGGGAGACACAGCGAGCCATCACGCCAAGACGATCTCGATCGTCGGCGCGGCGGCGCTCTTGCTGGTGTACGTGTGGTGGCTGACCGACTATCTGCGCAGCGATGCCGCCCCCGAGGACACCGAACCCGCTCGCCTGACCAGGGCCACGAGTGTGGTGCTTCTGGCCGCGGGCGGGGTGGGATCGGCGTTTGTCTCCGACTGGTTTGTCGACGCTCTGACTCCCACCATCCACACCCTCCACATCACGGAGGCATTCGCCGGTCTGGTCATCGTGGCCATCGCGGGTAACGCGGTCGAGAACGTGACCGGAATCTTCCTGGCCGCCAAGGGGCGCCCAGAGCTGGCCATCTCGGTGGTCAAGAACTCGGTGGCTCAGATCGCCGCCTTCCTGTACCCACTGCTCGTCATCGTCTCGCTCCTCACCGCCACCACTCTCACCTTCTCGATGTCCCCGGTCTATGCGGGGGCGCTGTTCGGCACCGCGGTGATCATCTGGCAGGTCACCGGGGACGGCGAGGCGACCGGATTTGAGGGAGCGGCGCTGATCGCCGCCTACGTGATCCTGGCCATCGTGGCGGCGTTCGAGACGTAGGGCGGCGGGGGACCATGTCCAGAAACAGCCCGTATTTTCCCGTTTCTGGACATGGTCCGGGAAACCATCGTGGGTCGGACGTCCGTCGCGCTTGGCGCACCTGCTAACCTGACGTTTACGTAAGATCCGATGGAGGTTTAGTTGCCCCAGCTATCCCGTGTACAGGCTTTGGCCGGCCCTCGAGGCCGCCGGCTCGCCATCGCCGAGGAAAAGTACAAGTGGTGGGCCCTGTCGTGCACCAGCCTGGGCATGCTGCTGGCCACGATCAACTCCGGCACGCTGATCATCGCGCTGCCGGATCTGGAGCGGAGCCTCCACACCAGCCTGCTCGAGCTCGTCTGGGTGATCCTCGTCTACATGATCGCGTCGACCGTGCTCGTACTGAGCGCGGGGCGCCTGTCGGACCAGTTCGGGCGAAAGAAGGCCTACATCGGGGGCTTCGTGCTCTTCGCGCTGGCCTCGCTCGGCGCCGGGTTCGCCGGAAACGGGACCCAGCTCATCCTGTGGCGGATCCTCCAGGGCGTGGGTGGGTCGTTCCTGTTCGCCAACGCGGCGGCGATCGTCACCGACGCCTTCCCGCGGGAGCAGCTCGGCCTGGCCATGGGCACCAACACGATGGTCGCGGCTGTCGGCCTGGTCATCGGCCCGGTACTCGGCGGCGCACTGGTCGCCGTGAGCTGGCACTGGGTGTTCTGGTTCAACGTCCCGCTGGCTCTGGCGGGGAGCGCTTGGGCGTGGATGATCCTCCGTGAGCTGACCGGCCGCGACGAGGACACGACGTTTGACTACCTCGGCACGCTGACCTTTCTGATTGGGCTGACCGGGCTCGTCCTCGGGATCTCCAAGGGGGGAATCTCGGGCTGGGATAACCCGATCGTGATTGGCGGACTGATTTCCGCGGCCATCTTCTTGCCGGCCTTCGTGGTGATCGAGAACCACCAGCGGGCGCCGATGCTCGACCTGACGATCTTCAAGAACCGGCTCTTCGCCGCCGCGTCCGCGGCCGCGTTCATCAACGGGCTGGCCCGGTTTGCCCTGATGTTCCTGTTCGTCTTCTACTTCCAGGGGGTGCAGGGCAATTCGCCGATCGTGGCCGGGATCAAGCTGGCGCCGCTGGCCATCGGGATGCTCGTCGCCTCGCCGCTGGCCGGCATCTGGGCCGATCGCCGCGGCTCGCGTGGGATGGCGGTGGCGGGCATGCTCGTCCAGGCGCTCGGCCTGGCCCTGATGACCACGCTCGAGCGCGACACCGCCTACATGGCTCCCGGCGCCTACATGTTGATCGTGGGGATCGGCAGCGGCATGTTCAACTCGCCCAACACGGCGGCGATGATGGGCACGGTCGCCCCGCACCGACGCGGGATCGCCGCCGGCGCCCGCGTGCTCGTCCAGAACACTGGCGCCGTCATCTCGATCGCCTTCGTGCTCGCGGTCGTCACCTCGTCGGTCCCCAAAACGGTCCTCTTCAGCGTCTTCTCCGGGCTGGCCAACCACATCACAAACGCCCAGCTCGTGCCCTTCATCTCCAACATGCACACCGCGCTCTGGTGTCTCGCCGCGGTCTCGCTGGTGGGCGCCTTCGTCGCCGCCGCGCGGCCCAAGCACACCGGTCAGGCAGTTGAGACGGCCGAGCCGGATCGGGTGCCGGTGGCCGCATGACCGCCACCAGCGACAGGACGCTGCGCATCGGCGAGGTCGCCGACCTCACCGGCACAACCCCCCGTACGATTCGCTACTACGAGGAGATCGGGCTCCTGCCCTCGGCGGGCGAGCGTGAGCTGGGCAAGCACCGCTGCTACACCGAGGCCGACGTTGAGCGGGTGAGGGAGATCGTCCGCCTCAAGGGCCTGCTGGGACTGTCTCTGGAACAGCTGTCCGAGCTTCTGGCGGCCGAGGACGCCCGAGCTGAGATCCGGCGCGAATACCGCCAGTCCGAGGATCCCGCCCAGCAGCGCCGGCTCCTGAACGAGGCATTGGGGCACATCGGAACCCAGCTCGAGCTCGTCCGGGGACGGCGGCGGGAGCTGGAGGAACTCGAACGCGAGCTGGTGGACAAGCGGCGCACGGTGCAGAAGCGGCTGGGCGACCTCGGCGCGTGATCGCCGGCTTCCTCAACCGCCGGCTTGAGGGAGTTGACCGGCGGGCCATGGGAGTGCTGTCCGCAGGTCATCTGTTCACCGATGTCTCGCAGGGTGCCGTGCCGGCCCTCCTTCCCTTTTTCGTTGAGGAGCGCCACTTCAGCATCCCGGCGGCATCGGCGCTGATCCTGGCCGCGACGATCTCGAGCAGCATCATCCAACCGCTGTTCGGCCATCTCTCCGACCGCCGCTCATTGCCGTGGCTGATTCCACTCGGACCCGGGGTCGGCGGCCTGGGCATCGCCCTGGCCGGGCTCGCGCCCACCTATCCCCTGACCTTCGCGGCGATCGTCTTGAGCGGCCTAGGGGTGGCGGCGTTTCACCCCGAGGGGTCACGCTTTGCCAACTACGTCTCCGGCGACCGGCGGGCCAGCGGGATGAGCCTGTTCAGCGTCGGCGGCAACCTCGGGTTCGCGCTGGGCCCCGTGATCGTCACGCCTCTGGTGCTGGCCTTCGGCCTCCACGGGACGCTGTTCGTTCTCATCCCCACCAGCCTGATGGCGGTCGTCCTGCTCCACGAGCTGCCCCGGCTGCGGAAGTTCCGGCCCGATGTCGTCGGGGGCCGGGTCCAGCCCTCGCACGAGCCCGCCGCCTGGAAGCCCTTCGCGGTGCTGGGGGCGGTCATCGCGCTGCGGTCGGTCATCTACTTCGGGATGGTGAGCTTCATCCCCCTCTACTACGTCGACGTCCTGCACACCGGCAAGGCATTCGGGAGCGCGGCGCTGACAGCGATGCTGGTCGGCGGGGCGGTGGGCACGCTGACCGGCGGCCCGCTGGCCGACCGGTTCGGCCGCCGGGCGGTCTTGATCGGCTCGATGGTTGCCCTACCGCCGCTGATCGTCGCCTTCCTCCTCTCCGGACCGGGGCTGGCGCTGTTCTTCGCGGCCGTGGCGGGCGCGGCGACAATCGCCACCTTTGCCGTCACGATCGTCATGGGCCAGGAGTACCTGCCCGGGCGGATCGGGGTCTCGTCGGGCGTGACCATCGGCCTGTCGATCGGGCTGGGTGGGGTGGCGGCGCCGTTGCTCGGACTGATCGGCGCGGCCCATGGGTTGCGGTCGGTGTTCGAGACGCTGGTCTTCCTGCCGCTGTTGGCGCTGCCCTTGGTCCTGGCCCTGCCCCGCAAGGCGCCCGGACGCCAAGCCTCAGGGCGGGAACTCAGGCGCGAAGGCCGGGAACTTCGGGCTCGCGAGCACGCGGCGTAGAGCGGTTCGCGCCCCTGGTGAGCAGGAAAGCGCGCGCGCACCCCGTAACCACGACCCATCGGCGCGGTACCTTCTCCTGCACGATCCGGTCCCGGCCTGGCACACGCGTTTTATCGGCCGCCAGGATGGAGAGCTTTCTCGGATCGGCCGATTGTCCAAACGATGACCGCTATCCGCCTGCGCCTAGCCGACCGTGTGCCCGCGCTCGCCGCCCTGGCGGCGACATTCATCGGGCTGATCAACATCGCCTCGGCGCTGACCCCGAACATCCGCTGGCGGGGCCATCTGCTCCTGCAGTTCGAGCCGCTCACGGCGATGCGCCTTTTCCATGCCCTGGCCCTGCCGGCCGGGGGCGCGCTGTTGCTCGTCGCCCCGTACCTGCTCAAGCGCCGGCAGCGGGCCTGGCACGCGGCGATCCTCCTCATGCTCCTGCTGGGGGTCTTCGACCTGCTCAAGGGGCTTGACTTCGAGGAGACGGTGCTGACCTGGGGGGTGGCCGCCGTCCTGCTCTCCTCGCGCGAGGCGTTCACCGTCCGCCACGATCCGGTCACCCTGCGCTCGGCGCTGTGGCGCGTCCCCCTCCTGGGGCTGATCGGGCTGGCCGGGGCGGCGCTCGCCACCTGGGCCTCCCAGGGCCACCCCTCGGTGGGCTCGGTCCTCCGGGAGACCGGGGATCTCCTGTGCTGGCAGCCGGGGCCGATGCATTTTGAGCGCCACACGGGGCTTCATTTCGCCTGGATCCCGCTGACCGTCCATGCGGTCGAGCTGGCCACCCTGCTGGCCATTGCCTATGTGATCTTCCGTCCCCTGGCCGCGCCGCGGGGGCTGCCAAGCGCGAGCGCTCGCCGCCTCGCCGCCGAGCTCGTGCGCTCCCACGGCCAGGACACGCTCTCGTTCTTCAAGCTCCGCGGCGACAAGCAGTATCTGTTCTCCACCGACCGCCAGGCCTTTGTCGGCTACCGGATCGAGAACGGGGTTCTGCTCCTCTCAGGCGACCCGATCGGGCCTGAGGCCGCGATCGACCCGCTGCTGGCGCAGCTGCGGACGTTCGCCGAGACGCGCGGGCTCAAGCTGGGGGCGGTGGGAGCCAGCGAAGCCATGCGGCCGCGGTTTGAGCAGCTGGGGCTGCACTCGCTCTACCTGGGCGATGAGGCGGTCATCGATCTCGAGCGCTTCTCGCTCGAGGGCCGGCCGATCCGCAAGGTGCGCCAGTCGGTCACCCGCCTGCGCAAGGCGGGCTACGAGTCCGAGCTCCAGGACCTGAGTGCGCTTGATGCGCCCACCCTGGCGGATGTCGAGCGGGTGCTCGAGCTGGGTCGCCAGGGCGCGCCGGAGCGGGGTTTCTCGATGACCATGGACACGATCTCCGGCCCGCACATCGACCAGACCCTGGTGCTCCTGGCTCGCGACGGCGAGGGGACGGTGCGCGGGGTTCTTCACTTCGTCCCCTGCTACGGGCGGCCCGCGGTGTCGCTCTCGTTCATGCGCCGCGACCCCTCGACCCCGAACGGCCTAACCGAGTTCATGGTCGCCACCGCCACCGAGCTCCTGCGTGAGCGCGGGCTGAAAGAGCTGTCGCTCAACTTCGCCACCTTCGCGCGCTGGATGCACAGCCCCGAACGCTGGCACGAGCGGGTGCTGGGCAAGATCGTGGCGGTGCTCAACCCGTTCTTCCAGATCGAGAGCCTGTACCGCTTCAACGCCAAGTTCTTCCCCCGCTGGGAGCCGCGCTACCTGGTCTACGAGGGGACTCTGGGCCTGCTCCGGGCCAGCCTGGCCGCCGCCTGGGCGGAGGGCCAGCTGCCCAAGCCGCGGGTGCCGCGGCCGGCCAACCCCGGGACCCGCGCCGAGCGCCGCCGCGGGACTCCGCTCGCCGCGCGCTGAGCTTCTCGCTCGTCGGCGCACAAAACGGGTAAGTCGGTACTGTCCGCCTCCCGCCGCTACCCTAGCGGCCCTCGGAGTCGGCCACACTCCTTTGATCAGCAGTTGCCGAAATACCCCTTCGCCATCCGCCATCCAGCCTGATGGGCTGATTTTGCTGCGCTATCTCGACATCGTCCTGATCGTGGTCGGGGCGCCGATCCTGCTGTTGATGGGCGTCTCCCCGGTCGGCTACGCCGTGGGCGGCGGAGCCTGGATCGTCCTGCGGATCGCCGGCGTGGGACTCGAGCGCTTCCTGGCTGCGAGCCCCGACGCCCGCCGGGAGATCTCGCTCCGGCTGGCCTACCTGATCGCGCGGATCTTCCTCCTCGCGCTCGCCGTCATCCTCGTGCGTAAGAGCGACGGTAAAGACGCCGCCCTGACCACCCTCGCGGTGATCGTGTTCGCGTTCACGATCCAACTCGTCGTCGGCGTCATCGACCGCCCGAGGTCGCAGAAATGAGCCAGACCAAGAAGCTGCTGCTGTGGCTGGGCGGGATCTGGGTCGGCGGCACGATCCTGCTGATCGCCATCCTGGGCTTCGGCCACAAGAACAACTCGTTCCAGATCCAGAACGAGTTCAAGCTCACCGACTGGGTGAAGCTCGGTCCTCTGGCCATCAACCGGGCCGTGTTTTACCTGTTCCTGGCCACGATCCTGACGATCGTGACGATGTTCTGGATCGCCCGGCGGATGCAGATGCGGCCAAACCGAGTGCAGACGGCGGTCGAGCTGGCCTACTCGTTCATCCGCGATCAGATCGTCGGCGACAACATGTCGGACCGCGAGGGCCGGAAGTGGTTCCCCTTCCTGGGCACGCTGTTCCTCTTCCTGTGGTTCTCGAACATCATCGGCTATCTCCCGCTGCCTACCAACACCGAGGAGAAGTTCAACCTGTTCGGGGCCCACATCCCCGCTTTTGCCTTCTATGCCGCCACGGCGAACATCTCGGTGCCGCTGGCTCTGGCCATCATCGTCTTTATCTCGTTCGTCTGGGAGGGGGTCCGGACTCAGGGACCGATCGGATACCTGAAGAGCCTGATCCCGGAGGGCGTGGGGCGCCTGGCGCCCTTCATCTTCGTCCTCGAGGTGATCTCAACCTTCATGCGGTTGATCTCACTGACCGTCCGGCTGTTCGCCAACATCCTGGCCGGACACCTGATCATCCTGTTCATGGCCGGAGGCCTGGCCGTGATCCTGGGCCTGTCGTTCCTGGGCTGGTTCACCCTGCCGGCCGGGATTGCCGTCTACCTGTTCGAGCTGGGCCTAATCGCCACGCTCCAGGCTTTCATCTTCGCGATTCTTGCCGCCATCTATATCGGTGGCGCCACCACCACCCACTAATTGCAGACAAGGAGCTGAGCTCACAGTGCTTTCCCACCTCTTGTTCTTTGCAGCATCGTCGTCGTCCTCTTCCTCGTCCTCGGCGGGACTTGGAATCGGCATCGGCGGCGGCCTCGGTGCCGTCGGCGCCGGCATCGGCATCGGCTTCATCTTCGGCAAGGTGATCGAGTCGGTCACCCGCCAACCCGAGATGCGCCAGGAGATCCAGGGGATCCAGTGGCTTGGATTCGCGCTCACTGAGGCGTGCTTCTTCTACGGGCTCGTCGCCGGCCTCCTGTCCTACGTCCTCAAGTAATGCTCGGAAGCCTCATCTTCGCCGCGTCGTCCGGAGGCTCCTCGAGTTCGAGCAGCTCGTCTGGCGGCTCCTTCCTGATCTCGCCCAACGTGGGGCTGATGGTGTGGACCCTGCTCCTGTTTGCACTGTCGCTGGTGATCCTGGCCAAGTGGGTGTTCCCTCGGATCTCCGAGAACCTGGATAAGCGCAAGCGGGCGATCGAGGAATCGATCGACGCCGCCGATGAAGCGCGCCGGCGAGCCGATGAGCTCCTCGAGGAGTACCGCGAGCGGCTGGCTGAGGCCCGTGAGCAGGCCCAGGAGATCATCGAGCGCGCGCGCAAGGCTGGCGAGGCCCATGAGCGTGAGTCCGAAGAGGAAGCGGTCAAGCGGCGCGATGCGCTGATGGAGCGCACGCGGCGCGAGATCGAGGGCGAGACGCGGCGGGCGATCCAGGAGATCCGTCGCGAGGTCGCCGATCTCACCGTGCTGGCCACCGAGAAGGTCACGCGTAAGACCCTCACCGACGAGGATCAGCGGCGCCTGGTCGAGGAGACGCTGTCCGAGCTCGACTTCAGCGCGCTGGCGCCGAACGGGCAGGAGAACTGATGGAAGAGATCGCCGAGGTCTACGCGCGGGCGCTGTTCGAGGTGGCCCAGGAGCGGGACAAGCTCGATGAGGTTCACGAGCAGCTCGGCGAGTTTGCCGACGCGATTGACGAGAACCGGGACATGGCCCGGTTCTTCTTCTCGCCCTATTTCTCGGCCCAGGAAAAGAAGGAGGCCCTCCACAAGACGGTCAAGGGCGCGGATGAGGCGGTCATGAATTTCCTGGAGGCGCTCTTGGAGCGGCATCGGATGCCGGTGATCTTCCGGATCCGGGACCGCTTCGACGCCATGTGGGAAGAGGAGAACAAGCTCTTGCCCGTTGAGGTCACGAGCGCCATCGAGCTGGACAAGAAGATCATCAATGAGATCGGCAAGACAATCGGCGAGCAGGTGGACCGGAAGATCGAGCTCTCAAGCAAGGTCGACCCTGAGATCCTGGGCGGGGTGGTGCTGCGGGTGGGCAACTTCATCCTCGATGCATCCATCCGCCACCGGCTGGAACAACTTCGTAAGCAAGTCGCGCGGGCGTAGCTAGCCTCGTCTGTCAAGGAGTCACTGAACGTGCAGATCAAGCCTGACGAGATCACCTCAATCCTTCGTAGCCGGATCGAAGGCCTGGACGAGGAGGAGGCCGACCTCTCGGAGGTCGGAACCGTCCTGTCCGTGGCCGACGGCATCTGCCGGATCCATGGCCTGGATAACTGCATGTCGTTCGAGATGCTCGAGCTTCCGCACGACGTCACCGGGCTGGCCCTGAACCTCGAGTCCGACAACGTCGGCGCCGTCCTGTTCGGCGAGTGGGACAAGATCGTCGAGGGAGACACGGTCAAGCGGACCAAGCGGCTGCTCGATATTCCCGTGGGCGACGAGCTGCTCGGCCGCATCGTCGACCCGCTCGGCAATCCGGTTGACGGCAAGGGTGAGATCGACACCTCGGAGACCCGGCCCTCCGAGCACAAGGCCCCGGGGGTCGTGCTCCGCCAGCCGGTCAAGGAGCCGATGCTCACCGGGCTCAAGGCAATCGACTCGATGATCCCCATCGGCCGAGGTCAGCGCGAGTTGATCATCGGCGACCGCCAGACGGGCAAGTCCTCGATCGCCATCGACGCGATCATCAGCAACCGAGAGCAGGACCTGTTCTGCGTCTACGTGGCCATCGGCCAGCGCAAGTCGACCGTGGTCTCGCTGGCCCAGACGCTCGAGGAGCACGGCGCCCTCGACAACACGATCATCGTGATGGCCGCCGCCGACGAATCGGCGCCGATCAAGTTCCTGGCTCCGTACGCCGGGTGCGCGATGGCCGAGTACTTCCTCTACAACGGCAAGGCGGCGCTTGTCATCTACGACGATCTGACCAAGCACGCCTACGCCTACCGGCAGATGTCGCTGCTGCTCCGGCGTCCGCCGGGGCGTGAGGCCTATCCCGGTGACGTCTTCTATCTCCACTCCCGGCTCCTGGAGCGGGCGGTCAAGCTGAGCGACGACCTCAAGGACCCGGAGACGGGCGAGGAGCGTCCCGGTGGCGGCTCGCTCACTGCGCTGCCGATCATCGAGACCCAGGCGGGGGACGTCTCGGCCTATATCCCGACCAACGTGATCTCGATCACCGACGGCCAGATCTACCTCCAGCCGGATCTCTTCCGCTCCGGCGTGCGTCCGGCCATCAACGTCGGCATCTCAGTCTCCCGCGTCGGTGGCAACGCCCAGATCACGCCCATGCGCAAGGTGGCGGGGCGGCTCAAGCTCGACCTGTCCCAGTACCGCGAGCTTGAGTCCTTTGCCCAGTTCGGCTCCGAGCTCGACGCCGAGACGCGGCGGACCCTGGATCGCGGTGAGCGACTGGTCAAGACGCTGAATCAGGGCGAGCGCGAGCCGATGCCGATCGAGGATCAGGTGGTCCAGATCTTCGCCGCCACCAACGGCTATCTGGACCGGATCGTGGTCGACAAGGTCGAGCGGTTCCTGGCCGACCTGACCGACTCGATCCGCGGCTCGGAGCCCGAGACGCTGAAGAAGATCGCCGAGGGCAACTGGGACGACGACGTGCAGAAGTCGCTGGAGGAGGCGGTCAAGCAGTTCGCCGAGGACTTCGGGTATGACCTCGACGAGGAGGGCCACCCGCTTGAGGAGGGCGAGGACGAGGATCGGGAGCGGGGCGAGGACGAGGACAAGGACGCGAAGGAATCGGAGGAGTCCGACGCCGGCGACGACGAGGAGAAGGCCGCCTAGTCCATGCCCGCGACCCAGCGCGACGTCAAGGACCGAATCAGTTCGGTCAAGAACATCCGGCAGATCACCCGGGCCATGGAGATGGTCGCCGCCGCCCGGCTGCGGCGCGCCGAGCAGCGGATCGAGGCGCTGCGGCCCTACGCCGACGCGATCCGGCGCATGACTCGCCAGGCGGCCGAGGACGCGGGCGACCTGCCGCGGCTGCCGATCCTGGAGGAGCACGAAAACGTCAAGACGGTGGGCATCCTGCTCGTGGCGGGCGATCGGGGTCTGGCCGGGGCCTTCAACTCGAGCATCGTGCGAGCCGGCGTGGCCGCCGGGCGCCGCCATGAGCGCGAGGGCCGGCGGGCGGTCTACTTCGCCTCGGGCCGGCGCCCCGCTTCGTCAATCACCTTTCGGGGCCTCGAACTCGTGGACAGCTTTGCCGGCTTCACCGATCGCCCGGCCTATGCGGACGCTCGCCGAATCGCCGAGCGGCTGATTGCCGCCTACGTCGACGACGAAGTCGACCAGGTGGAGATCTTCTACAACCGCTACTACTCGGCGCTGACGCAGGAGGTGACCCGCGAGACCCTGCTCCCCCTCCAGCGGGCGACGCTGCTGGGGGAGGGTGAGGACGAGGAGGAGGAGTCAGAGTCCGGCGAGGACTCCCAGGCGCGAGCCCTGGTCGAATACGAGCCCGATCCGGAGGAGATCCTCGGCCGCCTCGTGCCTGATTACGTCGAGGGTTCGATCTATCGCGCCCTGCTCGAATCGACCGCGTCCGAGCACGGCGCCCGCATGACCGCGATGCGCAACGCCTCCGAGAACGCCAACACCTTGATCGACGACCTGACGCTGCAGATGAACCGAGCCCGCCAGGCGGAGATCACGCAGGAGATTCTGGAAGTGGTAGCCGGTGCCGAGGGGCTAACCGGGTAGACCCTAGACTGGAGATACATGTCTGTTACCGAAGAATCCGGCGCTAAGGCCAAGGACGAAGAGCAGGGTGGGGAGCGCGAGCAGTCGCGCAACGGCCAGGACTCCAAGAAGCGGAACATGGGCCGCATCGAGGAGATCCAGGGCGTCGTGATCGAGGCCGTGTTCCCGGATCAGCTCCCCGAGATCTACCACGCCCTGCTCGTCCCGCGGCCCGACATCGCCCGCGAGGAGGAGGATGTCGACATCGCGGCGGCCCGCGAGGAGTATCTGGTCTGCGAGGTCCAGCAGCACCTCGGCGACGACCGGGTGCGCGCGGTGGCGATGGACTCGACCGACGGCCTCGCCCGCGGCACCGAGGTGATCGACGCCGGCGAGCCGATCACGGTTCCCGTCGGGCGGGTCACCCTGGGCCGCATCTTCAACCTGCTTGGCGAGCCGATCGACCTGGGCGACGACCTCCCCGACGACGTCGAGCGCTGGCCGATCCACCGCGCGGCGCCGGACATCGAGGCCCTGACGCCGACCCAGGAGATGTTTGAGACCGGGATCAAGGTCGTCGACCTGCTGGCGCCGTACGCCAAGGGCGGCAAGGTTGGCCTGTTCGGCGGTGCCGGCGTGGGCAAGACGGTGATCATCCAGGAGCTGATCCGCAACCTGGCCGAGGAGCACGAGGGACTGTCGGCGTTCTGCGGCGTGGGCGAGCGCTCACGCGAGGGCAACGACCTGTGGCTCGAGATGAAGGAGTCAGGCGTGCTCGATAAGACGATGCTCGTGTTCGGGCAGATGAACGAGCCGCCGGGCGCCCGCATGCGCGTCGCCCTGTCCGGGCTGACCATGGCCGAGTACCTGCGCGACAACGAGGGCCAGGACGTGCTCCTGTTCATCGACAACATCTTCCGTTTCGTGCAGGCGGGATCCGAGGTCTCGGCGCTGCTGGGGCGGATGCCCTCCCAGGTCGGCTATCAGCCGACGCTGGAGACCGAGATGGGCGAGCTCCAGGAGCGGATCACCTCGACCAAGAAGGGATCGGTCACCTCGATCCAGGCCATCTATGTCCCGGCCGACGACCTCACCGACCCGGCGCCGGCGTCGGTGTTCGCCCACCTCAACGCCACCACCACGCTGTCGCGATCGATCGCCGAGCAGGGGATCTATCCCGCCGTGGACCCGCTTGACTCGACCTCCACGATCCTCAAGGAGGACATCCTCGGTGAGGAGCACGTGCGGGTCGCCAACCAGGTCAAGTCGGTGCTGCAGCGTTACCGCGAGCTCCAGGACATCATCGCGATCCTGGGGATCGACGAGCTCTCCGACGAGGACCGGCAGACCGTCAACCGGGCCCGCCGGATCCAGCGCTTTTTGTCTCAGCCCTTCCACGTGGCCGAGCAGTTCACGGGCACCCCGGGGGTGTACGTGAAGATCGAGGACACGATCAAGGGCTTTGACGAGATCCTCCAAGGCAAGCACGACGACCTGCCTGAGCGTGCCTTCTTCATGAAGGGAACGATCGAGGATGTTGTCCGCGACGCCGGCGGAGCCAAGGACGAGGAGGCCGAGGAAGACGAGGACCGCGAGGCCGACGACGAGGAGTCGCGCCGCGAGTCCGGGTCCGAGGGCGAGGAGGAGTCAAAGAGCGATTCCAGCGCCGTGGCTCAGGCCGAGTCCGAGGACGAGCCCCACGCCGCGACCTCCGACGAGGGCTAGTGGCCCACGAGAAGTTCCACGCCGAGGTCCTCACCCCAGAGGGGAAGGTCTTCGACGACGAGGTCGAGATGGTCTCGACCAAGACCTCGGTCGGGTCGATCGGCGTCCTGGCCCACCATGCCCCCGTGCTGGCCATGCTCGACCCGACGGAGCTCCGGCTCTACCGCAGCGAATCCGAGGTCGAGCGCTTTGCCCAGTCCGAGGGCTACCTCCAGGTGTCAAACAACCGGGTCCTGGTCCTCGTCGAGGAGGCCCACCCGCCGGATCAGCTCGATGCGGGCCAGCTGCGGGAACGCCTCAAGCAGGCCGAAAGCGAACTCGAGTCGGCGGGGGATGACACCGAGAAGCGACGCGTCGCCGAGCGCGACAAGGCGCGCTGGGAGCAGTTCCTGGAGATCGCGGAGGGGAGCTGAGCCTCCCCTATGCTGGACGCGTGCTTGACGAGCGTGTCCTGGCTGAACGTCTGATCCGCTACGACACCTCGCGGCCGGAGGACATAGTCGCGGCGGCAGGATTCGTACGGGGCTGGCTCGAATCCCGCGACATCGAGGTCCGGGACATCGAGCATCGTGGCCTGCCCGTGCTGGTGGCCGAGGTTGGAAGCACCTCTGAGGAGGCGCCGTGCATCATCCTGCACGGTCACCTCGACGTCGTCCCGGGACGCCCGGAGCAGTTCGAGCCGCGGTTCGACGGTGACCGCCTGATCGGGCGCGGCGCCTACGACATGAAGGGCGGGCTTGCCGCCATGATGTGCGCGCTCAAGGACCTCGAGCGCCAACAGGACGTCCGCGTACGCCTGATCTGCGTGCCGGACGAGGAGTCCGAGGAGCTCGATGTCCGCTCCACCGACACGATCGTGCGCAGCGGAATCGCCGGGGACTTCGCCATCACCGGGGAGCCCACGGACCTCCACATCGGGATCGCGGCCAAGGGCGTGCTGGCCATGCGGATCGAGGTGGCCGGTCGCTCTGCCCACAGTTCCACGCCCTGGCTGGGCGACAACGCCGTGCTCAAAGCGATCGACGTCTTCCGGGCCATCGAGACGCTGCCCTTCTCCCGCGAATCATCGGAGCTGTTCGACCGGCCCTCGATCAACCTGGGGCGGATCCAGGGCGGCGACGCCCTCAACAAGGTCCCGGACTGCTGCCAGATGGCGGTCGACATCCGCTTTCTCCCGGAGCAGGACCCCGAGGAGATCCTCGAGCAGGTCAAGGGCATCCCCGACGCCCAGGTGACGCGCACCTTCGTCTTCCCGCCCGTGAACGTCCCGCGCACGAACCCGTATGTGCGGGCCCTGCGGGAGGCGGTCAGCCGCACGATTCGCGACCAGGCGCTGAGCGTCGGCCGCGACGGAGCCTCGGATGCCACCGCGTTCCTAGCCGCCGGCATCCCGGCGGTCGAGTTCGGACCAGCCGGGGCCGGTCACCACGGTCCCGAGGAGTGGGTCTCGGTCTCCTCGCTGGCCCGCTACCGGCGCGCCCTGGGGGACTTCGTTCGCGCCCTGCCCATGCGGCTGAGCGAGTCCGCCTCCGCGGAACCCGGCCTGAAGGCGATTGAGGGCGGACTGAGTTGAGGCTGATCCCGCGATCGCGCGGGGGGACGCTGTGGCGCTTTGCGCTCGGCGCGGTCGTGGTGGTCAGCTTCACGGCCACGACCACCGCGGTGGCCGGCCTGCTCCAGTTCAAGCAGGCGGCGAGTGACCTCTCGGCGACGCCGGCGCTGCCCCACGCCCAGGTGACGATTCCCAACCCGGGCGATCCTCAGACATTGCTGCTCATCGGCTCCGATCACCGAGCCGGAACCTCGTGGAACTCGGCCAACACCGACACGATGCTGCTCGTCCGCCTCGATCCGAGCTCCTCGACGATCAACCTGCTCTCGCTGCCCCGCGACCTCAGGGTGGACATCCCGGGCTACGGGATCGAGAAGCTGAACGCGGCCTACTCGCTGGGCGGCCCGAACCTCCTGCTCAAGACGATCCAGGCCAACGTCTTCCCGCAGCTCCGGGTCAGCCACATCCTCGACGTGAACTTCGGCGGCTTTGAGGATCTGGTCAACGCGATCGGCTGCGTCTACACCGACGTGGATCACCGCTACTACAACAACACGGCGGTCAGCGACTACTCGAGCATCAACATCATGCCCGGGTACCAGAAGCTATGCGGGGCCGATGCCCTGGCCTTCGTGCGCTTTCGCCACACCGACAACGACATCGTCCGCAACGCCCGCCAGCAGGACTTCCTGCGCTGGGCCAAGGACCAGTACAACGAGTCCGACCTGGTCGCCAACGAGGGCACGTTGCTCAAGATCTTCGGCAAGCACGTCCAGACCGACCGTGACCTGCACACGACCGACGGGCTGATCAATCTGTTCAACCTGGTCGCCTTCTCGGCCGGCCATGAGATCAAGCAGATCCAGTTCCCGGCCATCCTTCTCCCCTGCGGGCCTGCGTACGTGGGCTTCGGGACCACCGGTCCCACGGCGCCGTGCTACGTGACCGCCGACACGGGGCCTGAGGAGGCCGCCTACCACGCGTTCATGAAGCCGACGGCGCCTCCCGTGAGCTCGACGAGTCCGACCGGCGCCACCGGGACGACGGCCCCGACGCCGTCGCCCTCCACTACGCGACCGCCCCCGGGCCTGACGGCCGACCTCAAGGATGGAAAGGCGCAGGCGGCCGTCCTGCGCCGGGCCGGGATGCCGGTCTACGTCCCCCGGTTCATCCTTAGCGGCTCCTCGTACTGCACGGCCGAGAATCCCGAATGCACCGTCGAGGTGGGCCAGACCACGGCCGAGGCCGGGGTGCCGAGCGGCTATCCCCGGGCCTATCTGGTGCACGACCCCAGCGGGACGGCGTACCCGGCCTATCGCCTGACGCTGGCGCTCAACCCGGTGCTGGGGGAGTACTACGGCGTCCAGGGGACGACCTGGCAGAACCCGCCGATCCTGAACAGCCCCACCGAGACCAAGACCGTGGGCGACAAGCAGCTGCTCCTCTACGCCAACGGCGGGAAGATCAGCCTTGTCGCCTGGAAGACGGCGCAGGGCGTCTATTGGGTCTCGAACACCCTCAATGACTCGATCGGCAACCGGCAGATGGTGGCCATGGCCGCCTCGCTCACGCGGCCCTAGAGCGCTCGCTACCCTCCGGCGCCCATGGCAGCGGAGCGCGAACCCATAGCGGTGATCGGCACGGGGTACGTCGGCCTGGTGACGGCCGCCGGCTTTGCCGAGCTTGGAAACGAGGTGTGGTGCGTCGACATCGACGCCGCCAAGATCGCCCGCCTCGAACGGGGGGAGATCCCGATCTACGAGCCCGGCCTGAGGGAATGCGTGGCGAAGAACCGCGAGCGCCTGCATTTCACGACCGAGCTGGGGCCGGCGCTTAAGCACGCCCGGCTGCTGTTCGTCGCCGTGGGCACGCCGTCGACCTACTCAGGGGATGCCGACCTGTCGGCGGTGCACGCGGTCGTCGGCGCGATGCCGAAGTCCGACCACCACGCGCTGGTCATGAAGTCGACCGTCCCCGCCGGCACCGGGGCCGCCATCAAGCGAATCTTCGGCCAGCAGGGAAAGGCGGGCTTCGCCTACGTCTCATGCCCCGAGTTCCTCAAGGAGGGCTCGGCGCTGGATGACTTCCTGAAGCCTGACCGCGTTGTCGTCGGCGACGACGGCGACTGGGCCGGCGACGCGGTGGTCGAGCTCTACGCGCCCCTCGAGGCGCCGCTCGTGCGCACCGACATCCGCAGCGCGGAGATGATCAAGCTGGCCGCCAACGCCTTCCTGGCCACCAAGATCTCGTTCATCAACGAGATCGCCAACGTCTGCGAGGAGACGGGCGCCGACGTGATGGAGGTGGCCCGGGGCATGGGGCTGGACCCGCGGATCGGCACGAGCTTCTTGAAGGCCGGCCTGGGATACGGCGGCTCGTGCTTTCCCAAAGACGTCTCCGCCCTCAAGCAGCTGGCCGGAAATTCCGGCTATCACTTCCAGCTCCTGACCGCCGTCATCGAGGTCAACGAGCTGCAGAAGCGGCGCGTGATCGGCAAGCTGCAGAAGCATCTGGGCTCCCTGGTGGGTAAGCGCGTGGCCCTGCTGGGGCTGGCCTTCAAGCCAAACACCGATGACATGCGAGAGGCATCCTCGCTCGTCCTGGCCGCCCGGCTGCAGGCCGACGGGGCCAGCGTCCGGGCCTATGACCCCGTGGCCGAGGACCAGGCGCGCAACCTGATGGTGGGGGTTGAGTTCGCGGATTCGGCCTTCGACGCCCTGGACGAGGCCGACGCCGTCGTGATCGTCACCGAGTGGCCCGAGTTTCGGGATCTCGACTGGGCCGCCGTGGCCGACACGATGGCCGGCCGCCTGGTCGTCGACGGGCGTAACTGCCTGGATCCGGAGCGCGTGGCCGAGGCCGGGCTCGTGTACGAGGGGATGGGGCGCTCACCGGCGAGGTGAGACCCGAGCGGCGATGACCCGCCCTGCTCGGAGAATGCGTATCTTCCCCAGCGTGCGGCTGCCAGGGAGAGATAGAGGCTCGTGACGGTGGTGGCGGAGCTCGATCGTGACGCGATAGCCGCTGTCGACTCAACCCGGCAGCTGGACGACATCCTCGCCCTTCCTGACCACCTGCGCGATGCGCTGTGGCGGGTCGAGTCGGCCAACCTCGAGCCCCACGACGCGACCGGGGGCTTGATCGTCGCCGGCATGGGCGGCTCGGCCGTCGGCGGCGCGCTGGCTCGCTCGGCGCTCGGAGACCGGGCGCTGCGACCGATCGTGGTCATCCGGGGCTACGGGCTCCCGCCCTGGACGGCGCCGGAGAGCACCGTGCTCTGCTCGAGCTACTCCGGGAACACCGAGGAGACGCTGGCCGCCTACGAGGCCGCGGGCGCCCTCGGCGCGCGCCGGATCGTCGCCACGACGGGAGGCAAGCTGGCCGCCGCGGCCCGCGAGGACGGCGTGCCGGTGATCCCGCTCCCGGGAGGCTTTCAGCCCCGAGCCGCCGTCGGCTACTCGCTGGTCGTGGCCCTCGAGGTGGCGGCGCTGACCGGGGCCGGCGAGGGGCTGCATTCGGAGATCGACGTCGCCGCGGCCCGGACCGAGGAGCTGATCGCTCAGTGGGGGCCGGGAGGCAGCCAGGAGCGCGTCCCGCAGGAGCTGGCCCGCGGACTCTACGAGACCGTCCCCCAGATCGCCGGCTCAGGCCTGACCTCCCCGATCGCCTACCGGTGGAAGTGCCAGATCAACGAGAACGCCAAGATGCCGGCCTTCTCCCACGACATCCCCGAGCTTGACCACAACGAGATCGTCGGCTGGCAGGGCGCCAGCGAGCTGGGGAAGTTCTCCGCCGTGTTCCTGGACGACTCGGACCTGCACCCCCGGATCCGTCAGCGCATCGAGCTGACGCGGGCTCTGATCGCGGGCGAGGCCGCGGCGACCTTCCGAATCGAGAGCGTGGGGGAGAGCGCCACCGAGCGGCTCCTGTCCCTGATCTTCCTGGGCGACCTGGTGTCGCTCTACCTAGCCGTGCTGGGGGGGGTCGACCCCGGCCCGGTGCCGGTGCTCGAGCGCCTGAAGAGCACCCTGGCCGGCGGCTGAGCCGGCTCTGGCGGGCGGCTGAGCCGGCTCGCGTGAGCTAGGCGAGCTGGATTCCGCGCTGCTCGTAGAGCCGGCGGTCAGCGGCGGCGAGGAGCTGCTCGAGGTCGTCGCCGTCCTCAGGGAAGGTGGCGGTGCCGATCGTCACGTCCCACGGGGTGGCCAGGCGCAGGCTGCCGCGGGCGGCGGGCACCTGGGCCCTGACCCGCTGGGTCATCGCCGCGGCGCCGGCGGCGGACTGCTCGGCCAGCAGGACCGCGAGCTCGTCGCCTCCGATCCGCCCCACGACGTCGTGGGTGCGGGCCGAATCATTCAGGAGCGTGGTCACGCGGCGCAGAAGCCGGTCGCCGGCCAGGTGCCCCTCGCTGTCGTTGACGGCCTTGAGGCCGCGGATATCGACGAAGGCGAGGGCCATGGGATGGCCGTAGCGCCCCGCCCGCTCGAGCTCACGCTCGGCCGACTCCATGAAGCCGCGGCGGTTGAGCACCCCGGTCAGCGGATCGGTCACGGCCGCCGCCGTGACAGCTGCCACCTCTCCGGCCTGGATGCGCATCTTCCGGCGGGAGCGGAGCGCGGAGCCGCCCGCCACCGCCGCCAGGGCGAGTGCCGCCGCGAGGGCGATCCACACGCCGGTCGGAATCACGTTGATGAAACGCTCGATCACCGTGGCGGCGGGATTGATGATGAATGAGGGAACGCTCGACTTGTGCGACCGGCTCGCCCTGGCCGCCTTGGTCGCGGCGCGCCTTCCCGTCCCCGCGCCCGACCCCAGCGTCGCCGTGCCCGGGGCCAGCGCGCCCACGATGTTGGGCGAGGCGGTCACGGCTCCGGTCGAGGCGAGGCCCGTGCGCCCGCGTGAGCCCAGCCCCAGCGTTCCCGCCGCCGTCGGCGAGGACGTGGTCGGTGAGGCGCTCGCTTGGTTCCGGCGCTTTCCCGCGTGCCGGCGCGCTGTGGCGCCCGGCCCGAGGCTGGCCGTCGGGGCCGGGGTGGTGCTCGGCGCCGGGGTGCTCGCGGGCGCGACCGCGGGAGCCGGAGGGCTCGGCGCGGCCGGCGCCGTGGCAGTTGGGGCCGGCGCCGCGGCGGCCGCTGTGGCGGTGGGGCCGGTGGCGTTGGTGCCGTGGGCGCTGCCGTTCCCGCTGCTCGCGGTGATCGTCGTCGGAACGCGGGAGGCGCTGGTGCCGTTGCCATTCCCGTTGCCACGGCCACGCCCGTAGGCATGACCGTTGCCATTGCCCTGGTTGGTGGCCTGGACGTTCTGGGTCGCCGCGGTAACTTGGACGCCCCCGAAGGCGTTATTGCTCTGGCCGTTGCCGGGGTTGCCGGGGTTGCCGTGGCCGTGGCCGCGCGGGCCACCGCCGTAGCCCTGACCCTGGCTAGGGCCACCGCCGTAGCCGTTGCCCTGTCCGGGGCCAGCGCCGTAGCCATTACCGCGCCCGGGGCCACCGCCGTAGCCGTTGCCCTGGCCGGGGCCGCCGTAGCCCTGAGCGGGGCCGCCGCCATTGAAACCCTGCTGAGAAAACTGTCCGGGCGGTCCCTGGCCGTTTGGCCCACGGCCCCCGGGGGCGCCTGGGCCCTGACCGCGGCCGTCCCCGTGGCCAAGCGCAGCGGGCACGACAAAGCCGGCCCCGCTGAGTGTCATCAGCAGCACCGCGGCGCAACACAGCTTCCTCAGGTTCTTCGTCGTACTGCCCTTCCTCGAGGCTGTTGAGGGCTCGCCGGAAAAAAGCCGGTGATCCCCTCGCTGCTTATATCGGCGGATGCTAGGTGGGCCTTGAGTCGAGTGTTCAGCTTTTGGACGCATGTCGTACTAGCTGTCGGCGAGCCTGGCAAACCTTGACACGCTCGTGGTAACCTTTGACCGGCAAATGGACGGCTTGACTATCCACGAAGCAGCCCAAACGACCGGCTGGTCGGCCCGGATGCTTCGCTACGTCGAGCGAACCGGCCTGATTACACCAGGGCGGTCGGCGGCAGGCTATCGGCTCTACGGGGCCGCGGAGCTGCAAAGACTCCGCACGTTGAAGGAACTTCTTTCTCGCTTTGGCATTGCGCTTTCCGATGTTGCCTTCGCCGCTCGCCTGGAGTCCAGCCCGGAGCTGCGTGAGGCGGTCCAGGCCTGGCTTGAGGCGCAGCCGCGCCGTCCCGAGGACGTGATGGCTGAGAACTGGCTCCGGTTCGAGCAGGAGAAGCACGAGCGCCTGCTGGCCGTGGCCTAGCCCACTGAACCCCCCGGAGGAATGATGAGCACGACGACTTCAAAGCAGGACTTCAAGGTCGCCGACCTCGGCCTACACGAGTTCGGACGCAACGAGATCCGCCTGGCTGAGCACGAGATGCCCGGCCTGATGGCGACCCGTGAGGAGTTCGCCTCGAGCCAGCCGCTGAGCGGCGCCCGGATCACCGGTTCGCTGCACATGACGGTCCAGACGGCGGTCTTGATCGAGACGCTGGTCGCCCTCGGGGCCGAGGTCCGGTGGTGCTCGTGCAACATCTTCTCGACCCAGGACCACGCGGCCGCGGCGGTCGTCGTCGGCCCCGAGGGGACGCCCGAGGATCCCCAGGGCGTCCCGGTGTTCGCCTGGAAGGGCGAGACGCTCGAGGAGTACTGGGAGTGCGCCGAGCAGGCGCTGGTGTGGGGCGAGGGCGAGGGGCCGAACATGATCCTCGACGACGGTGGCGACGCCACCCTGCTCGTCCACAAGGGGGCCGAGTATGAGCGGGCCGGGGCCGTCCCTGATCCGGCCGGGGCCGACAACGACGAGGAGCGGATCGTGCTCGAGCTTCTTCAGCGCTCGCTGGATGAGGACTCCGGCCGCTGGACGCGTGTCGCCGAAGGCATCAAGGGCGTGACCGAGGAGACCACGACGGGCGTTCATCGCCTCTACCAGTTCGCCCAGGAGGGTCAGCTCCTGTTCCCCGCTATCAACGTCAACGACTCGGTGACCAAGTCGAAGTTCGACAACAAGTACGGCTGCCGGCATTCGCTGATCGATGGCATCAACCGGGCCACCGACGTCCTCATCGGGGGCAAGCTGGCGGTGGTCTGCGGCTACGGCGACGTGGGCAAGGGCTGCGCCGAGTCGCTGCGCGGCCAGCGCGCACGCGTTGTCGTCACCGAGGTCGACCCGATCTGCGCCCTGCAGGCGGCGATGGACGGCTACCAGGTCCTCACCCTGGAGGACGTGCTCGACCGAGCCGACATCTTCATCACCGCGACCGGTAACCGTGACGTGATCACGGCCGAGCACATGAGCCGGATGAAGCACCAGGCGATCGTGGGCAACATCGGGCACTTCGACAACGAGATCGAGATGGCCATGCTGGCCAAGACCGAGGGGATCCGCCGGATCAACATCAAGCCTCAGGTCGACGAGTGGGTGTTCGCAGACGGCCACTCGGTGATCGTGCTCTCCGAGGGTCGGCTGCTCAATCTGGGCAACGCCACCGGGCATCCCAGCTTCGTGATGTCGAACTCGTTCACCAACCAGGTGATCGCGCAGATCGAGCTCTTCACGCGCACCGACACCTACGAGAAGGACGTCTACACGTTGCCCAAGCACCTTGATGAGAAGGTGGCCCGGCTGCACCTCGACGCGCTCGGCGCCCGGCTCACCGAGCTCACGCCCGCGCAGGCGGCGTACATCGGCGTCCCGACCGAGGGCCCCTACAAGCCCGATCACTATCGCTACTAGGCGCCGCGCGCGTGAACTTTGTCCCCTGGGTTAAGCCATAGCGGACCAAAGGGCCAAAGTTCCACGCGGAGCGCGTAGGTGAACCGTGTCCGGGGCGCTTCCGCCGCATGAAGTAGCCGATCTGGCGCTGGCCGACGAGGGGCAGTCCCGGGTCGAGTGGGCATCTGGGCAGATGCCCGTGCTGGAGCGGATCCGGGAGCGGTTCGGCTCCGAGCGGCCCCTGGACGGCATCCGGATCGGCGCCTGCCTACACGTAACGGCCGAGACCGGCGGCCTGCTGCTCACGCTCGCGGCGGGCGGGGCGGAGATCTCGCTCTGCTCGGCCAACCCGCTGTCGGTGCAGGACGACGTCGCCGCGGCCCTGGTGCGCGATCACGGGATCGCCGTCCGGGCGGCGCACGGCGAGGATCTCCAGAGCTACGCCGAGCACATTCGGGCCACGCTGTCCGATGCGCCCCGCATCACCCTGGATGACGGCGCCGACCTGTTGATCACCGCGCACGAGCTGGGCCAGCTCGACGACATGATCGGGGGCACCGAGGAGACCACGACCGGGCTGGTGCGGCTCCGGCGCCTCGAGCAGGACGGAGCGCTCCACTGCCCCGTGCTGGCGGTCAACGAGGCCCGCACCGAGCGAGCCCTGAACGATCGCCACGGCACCGGGCAGTCAGCCCTGGACGGGATCGTCCGCGCCAGCCACGTCCTGCTGGCCGGTCACACCGTCGTCGTGGTCGGCTATGGGTGGGCCGGGCAGGGCATCGCCGAGCGCGCGCGGGGGGCGGGCGCGGCGGTGATCGTGTGCGAGGTCGACCCGCTCCGCGCGCTCGAGGCGCGGATGGCGGGCTACGAGGTCATGCCCGTGCTCGAAGCGGCCGCACGCGGGGACATCTTCATTACGGTCACTGGCTCCCGCCGCGTCCTGCGCCGCGAGCACTTCGAGCACATGAAGGACGGCGCGCTGCTGGCCAACGCCGGTCACTTCGACGTTGAGCTGGACCTCGAGGGACTTCAGGCGCTAGCTGGCGGGGGAGTCCGTGAGGTCAGGCCGCTGGTCGAGGAGTACCGACTCGCCGATGGACGCCGGATCAATCTCCTGGCCCACGGGCGGGTGGTCAACCTGGCCGCCGCCGAGGGGCATCCTGCCGCGGTGATGGACGTGTCGTTTGCGCTGCAGGCGCTGTGCGTCGAGGAGCTGGTGCGCCGCGGCGAGGAGCTCGGCGCCGGCGTATGGCCGGTCCCCGAGGCGATCGACCATGAGGTCGGGAGGCTCAAGCTGGCGGCCCTGGGGGTCCAGATCGACGAGCCGACGCCTGAGCAGGAGCTGTATCGCGAGTCCTGGATCTGATCTGCCGAGGGCGTGTTGGCCCGCCGCTGCGGACCCGTCTTGCCACTCTGGCACGATCTAGCCATGGCAGATGAAGCTCCCCGGGCCGGAGTCGACCTCGGCGGGACCAAGATCGAGACGATCGTTGTCGACTCCGAGAACCAAGTTCTCGGGTCGGCGCGCCGCCCGACGCCGACCGAAGGCAAGCCGGCCGACGTCGCCGCCACCATCGCTGACGCAGTGCGCGAGGCATGCCGGAGCGCCGGAGTCGAGCCCTCGTCGCTCGGCGGCATCGGGATCGGCTCGCCGGGGCTGGTCGATGAGTCGACCGGCGTCGTCTCGAGCGCCCGCAACCTCCCGGGATGGGACGGGAGCTTCCCTCTCGCGGCCACCCTGAGCTCAGAGCTCGGTGCCGAGGTGTTCGTCGGAAACGACGTCCAGGTGGCGACTGAGGCCGAGTTCCACCTCGGCGCGGGCCGCGACTACGACTCGCTGCTCGGGGTTTTCTGGGGCACGGGCGTCGGTGGCGGGATCATCCTTGAGGGCAAGCCCTGGCTCGGCCGCGGCGGGGCGGGCGAGATCGGCCACATGGTGGTCAAGATCGACGGCGCGCTGTGCACGTGCGGTCGCCGCGGATGCATGGAGGCCTACGCGGGCCGCGCCTCGATGGAGGCCCGGGCCCGGCGCTGGATGGACCGGGGCAGGCACACCGATCTTTTCGAGATCGCGAAGGAGCGCGGACGGACCCGGCTGACGAGCGCCATCTGGGCCCACGCGCTCGAGCGCGGTGACGAGGTGGCGACCGAGATCATCGACAAAGCAGTCGCGGCGCTGGCGGCGGGGATCGCGTCCGCGATCAACCTGATTGATGTCGAAGCGGTGATCATCGGCGGCGGCCTCGGCGTTCGCTTCGGCGAGCCGTTCGCGAAGCGAATCGCGGCCGAGATGCTGCCCCACCTATTCCACGACGAGCATCCGCCGGACGTCCGTGTGGCGGCGCTCGGCGACCTCGGAGGCGCCACCGGCGCCGCGCTGCTCGTCCGCCGAGCGGGACGGAAGGAGTTCATCTCAGCCTAACTCCGTCCTCTGGCGCAACTCACAGGACTTTGACAAGATGCGCACGCGCGGGGTGGCGTGAAGCGAGAGGAGAGGGGCGTTCTGAGGAGTACTGGCGGTTCGTTATTCGCGACGCGCGTCGCGGCCGTTGGGTCGCTCGTCATCGCCGTCGTGGTCATCGCGCTCCTGCTGCTTCAGAACGGCTCGAGCTACGTCCTGCGCGCCAATTTCGCCGACGCGGGCGGCCTCGTGCCGGGGAACCTGGTCCTGATGGGGCCGGCCACGGTGGGGACGGTGAACTCGATTGGGCTCACCCCCAATGGCCAGGCCCAGGTGAAGATGACCCTCGACTCCGACGCCTCGCCGGTGCCCCAGGGGACGATCGCACGGATCTACGAGAACTCGCTCTCGGGGAGCGCCAACCGCTACGTCGTGCTCGAGCCCGGGGCCAACCACGGCCCGGCGATACCCAGCGGGGGGCTGATTCCCCAGTACGACACCCGCTCGTTCGTCTCGCTGGATCAGCTCTTCAACACCTTCGACGTCCCCACGCGGCTGGGGCTGAGGAACTTCATTCAGGGCAACGCGGCCAGCATTCAGGGCCGGGCTCTGGCCGCCAACCGGACCCTCCTCTACTTCGCCCCGGCGCTCAACAGCACAAGCGAGGTCACGGCCGAGCTGACGCGGGACGAGCCCACCTTCGACGCGCTGCTCGTGCAAGGGGCTCAGGCGATGTCGGCGTTGGCCTCGCGGAGCCAGCAGCTCACCCAGCTCATCGCCAACACGAACGCCACGACCGGCGCCATCGCCCGGCAGAGCGTGGCCCTCCAGCACGCCCTGGCCCTGTTCCCGGCCACGCTGACCCGCTCGACCACGACCTTCCAGGGTCTAGACAAGACGCTCGACGCCCTCGACCCGCTGGTCGCGGCCTCAAAGCCGGCCATCCGGCAGCTGGAGCCATTCAGCGCCGACCTGCGCGCCCTGGTTGCCGCCTCGACCCCGACCATCGGCAACCTCGACGACCTGATCCGCAACCCGAACGGCAGTGGCGATCTCCTCACCCTGCTGCACACGGCGCCGCCTCTGTCCCGCATCGCCGCGTCGGCCTTCGTCCACATGATCGCGGAGATGAACGCCTCCCAGCAGCAGCTCGACACCTTCCGGGAGTACACGCCGGACGTGGTGGCGGCATTCACCAACCTCGGGCAAACCAGCGCCTACTACGACGCCAACGGGCACTACCAACGCACCCAGCCCTACTTCAACGCCTTCGCGGTTGATGGCTTCAACCAGCTTCAGACAAAACCGGCGTCGCAGCGCTACGACGGTCTCCAGGTCGTGCACGGCCGCTGTCCCGGTGGCGCCTCGCAGCCCACCCCGGACGGCTCGGCCCCCTGGGTGGTGCCGGGTTGCCAGGCCTCCTCCAGTCCCTCCGGTCCATGAGACGCCTGGTTTCCATCGCCGCGACCCTGGTCGTTGCCGGCGTGGCCGCGACGCTCCTCCTCGGCAGCTCCTACGGCGGCGGGGACCCCTACACGGTCCGGGCGTACTTCGATGACGCCGCCTTCGCCGTAGCCGGTGAGGATGTCCGGATTGCGGGGGCGCCCGTCGGCACGATCGGCTCGCTCAGCGTGTGCGTGCCGCGCAAGCAGCCGTGCGCCCCGGGGACCGCCTACAAGGCCGCGGTCACGTTCACGATCAACCGGGCCGGATTCACGCCCTTCCACGCGAACGCGTTCTGCGCCATCCGGCCCCAGTCGCTGATCGGCGAGAAGTACATGGACTGCGATCCCGGCACCTCTGCCGCCCCGCCCTTGCCAAAGATCCGTAGCGGTCCGGGCGCGGGTCAGTACTACCTCCCGGTGACCCACACGAGCTCGCCGGTCGACACCGACATCGTTCAGGACATCTATCGCCAGCCGGTCCGCCAGCAGTTCGCGCTGATCATCAACGAGCTGGGAACCGGGCTCGCCGCGCGCGGGTCGGACCTGAACGCTGTCATCCACCGGGCGAATCCCGCCCTCGGCTACACCGACCAGGTGCTCAAGATCCTGGCGGCGCAGAACCGGCAGCTGGCGCAGCTGGCGCGGGATTCGGACACCGTGCTGACGCCGCTGGCCCGGGACCGCGAGGCGATCCGCCAGTGGGTCATCCAGTCCAACACCACCTCGGTGGCCAGCGCCACGCGGGCCAGAGACATTGCCGCGTCGTTCCACCTGCTGCCCTCGTTCCTGCGCCAGCTCAAGCCGCTGATGGCGGATCTGGCCTCGCTGTCAGACCAGGCGACCCCGGTGCTCAACTCGCTCAGCCAGGCCGGCCCGGCGCTGGCCAAGCAGTACGAGGAACTCGTCCCGTTCGCCAAGGTGGCCCGCCAATCGCTGATTTCCCTCGGGGCCGCGGCCGAGCAGCAGCAGCCAGCCCTGCTCGCCACCATCCCGCTCGACAAGCAGCTGCTGAACCTGGGCCAGGCCAGCGTCCCCAGCTTCTCCGCCCTGGACCGGCTGCTCTCAAGCTTCAACAACACGGGAGGGATCGAGGACCTGATGGGGGTCCTCTTCAATGGCACCGGGGCCACCAATGGCTTCGACGCCGACGGCCACTACATCCGGACCGAGGCCCTGGTCGGTAGCTGCACCGGTTATGCCAAGACCGTGGTCGCCGGCTGCTCGGCCAACTTCACCCATACCGGGGCAGCGGCGGACGTGGCCTCGGCCAACGCCCAGGCGGCGAAGTGGACGAAGGCGGCGCAGGAGGCCAGCTATACAACCTCGCGCTCCCCCAGAACTGCGGTGCTAGGCAATCTCATCCAGTACCTGACCGGGGACGGAGCATGACCGAGCGACGGGGATCCGGACGCCTGCTCACCAGCCCGGTGCTGATCGGCGCGGTGACCGTGCTCGTGGCCATCGTGGCCGTGTTCCTGGCCTACAACGCCAACAGCGGTTTGCCGTTCGTGCCCCGGTACAACCTCCACGTCCAGGTCCAGGATGCCAGCGAGCTGACGAGCAATGCCGAGGTGCACATGGCCGGTGGCGCGCTGGTTGGCTATGTCACCGGCATCGATCCGGCGCGGACGGCCTCGGGCCAGCCGATCGCCGTACTCAACCTGGCCCTGAATAAGAGCATCGAGCCGCTGCCCGCCAACTCGACCTGGCGGATCCGGCTCAAGGCGGCGATCGGACTCAAGTACCTGGAGCTCACGCCCGGCAACTCACGCCGCACGCTGCCGGAGGGAGCCACCGTCCCGCTCCGGCTGACCAGCTCGGCGGTTGACCTCGATCAGGTGCTCGACATGTACAACGCGCCTACGCGGGCGGGGATCGAGGCCGCCACCGCGGGCTACGCCTACGGACTGGCCGGCCGGGGCTCTGACATCAACGACGCGATCCATGCCTTCGTGCCCCTGGTCACCGACCTGGGGCCGGTGATGCGGAACCTCGCTTCCCCCCGCACCGACTTCGCCGGCTTCTTCCACGGGCTGGAGTCGTTCTCCCACGCCGTGGCTCCGGTGGCACCACAGCAGGCCGACCTCTACGTGAACATGGCCACGACCTTCAGGGCCCTGGCGAGCGTGGCCTATCCGTTCCTCCAGAACTGGATCTCGGAAACACCGCCCACCTTCCAGACGGTGATCACCCAGAGCCCGGTGATCCGCCCCTTCGTCACCGACACGGCGGCGCTGTTCTCCGAGCTGGCGCCGGGCTTTGAGACACTGCCGCAGACGGCCCCGATCCTGGCCCAGACGTTCGAGGTCGGCCAGCGAACCCTGCCGCCGACCTACACCGGCCCCCACTCGCTCAACGCCGAGCTCACGAGCCTGGCGAAATCGCTGGCCAGCTATGGCCAGAACCCGACCGTTCAGCAGGGGTTGGATCGGCTCACGCTGTTCGCCTCAAGTCTCCGCTCGCCGCTTCAGTTCCTCGCCCCCGCCCAGACGACGTGCAACTACATCACGCTGTCGCTGCGCAACTTCTCGAGTCTGCTGTCCGATCCGGTGGACACCGGAACGCGACTTCGCTTCAACACGGTGGCCATCGACGACGTGCCGGGGGCGGAGTCGGTGCCCTCCCAGAAGGTCTACACGACGCCGGACACCAACCCGGCCGACGCGCACGGCCCGCTGCACGTGGATCCGTATCCGAACACCGCCGCCCCCGGTGAGCCAAACGAGTGCTCGGCCGGCAACGAGCCGTACTCGGCCGGCCAGGCCGCGATCGGCAATCCACCCGGGAACGTCGGGACAAAGACCGAGAAGACGACCCGGAGCACCAAGTGAGGCTGCGTCGCAATCCAGAGCCGCGGGTCAGGCGTCACCGTCCCCGCGTTTCGAACTTGGCCGCCGGGTTCATCGCCGCGGTGCTGATCCTGTTCCTCTGCTACCTGGTCTTCGGGGGGTCGCTGCCCTTCCAGGGCTCGCCCTTCGTGCTGAAGGCCGTGTTCACCACCGAGACGCAGCTCCACATCCCGTCCGAGGTCCGGATCGACGGGGTAAAGGCGGGCGAGGTCGTCTCGGTGAAGCGGATCGCGGGCTCCTCGCAGGCAGGGGTGGTCACGATGGACCTCCAGCCCGACGCGCTGCCCATCCACGCCGACGCCACGATCAACATCAAGCCGCGGATCTTCCTCGAGGGCAACTTCTTCGCCAACCTGTCGCCTGGCACTCCCTCGGCTCCGGTCCTGCGTTCAGGCTCCACCCTGCCCGCCGCCCAGACCTCGGGACCAGTTCAGCTGGATCGGGTCCTGTCCAGTCTGGACACGTCGAGCCGGACCAACCTTCAGACCCTGCTCCAGGGACTCGGTTTCGCCCTCAATACAGCCGGGGTTTCGGCGGTCAACACCACCCAAGATCCGAGCACCCGCAGCCTCACCGGGGGACAGGCGCTGAACCTGTCGCTGAAGTACTCGGCGCAGGCCTTCCGGGCCTCGGCGATCGTCAACGACGCTCTGCTCGGGATCCAACCCCACGATCTTTCCGGCGCGATCCGCGGCAACGAGCAGATCGTCTCGGCGCTGGCAGCCAGCGGGAGCTCGCTCCCCAATCTGGTCGTCAACTTCAACGCCACCATGGCCGCGCTAGCAGCCCGGCAGGCCGATCTCAGCTCCACGATCGCCGCCCTGCCGCCCTGGCTCGAGGCCACTGACCGGGCCCTAGGGCCCCTGGACGCGTCGTTCGTTCCCACCCAGGAGTTCGCGAAGGCGCTGATCCCGGGGGTCAACCAGCTCAACCAGACGATCACGCTCGCCCTGCCCTGGCTCAAGCAGTCCACGCTTCTCATGTCGCCGTCGGAGCTCGGCGGCCTCCTCAGGGACCTCACTCCGGCAGTCCAGAACACGTCGGCCTCGATCAGCTCGACGAAGACGCTGCTCCAGCAGTCGGACCTGTTCGCCCAGTGCTTCACCCACAACGTCATCCCCGCCGGGAACGAGGTCATTCAGGATCCTCCGAACAGCAGCGGGAGCCCCGTCTACCAGGAGTTCTTCCAGAGCGCGGTCGGGCTGGCCGGAGCGTCTCAGAACTTCGACGGGAACGGACGCTACCTCCGCGCCTCGGCCGGGGGCGGCTCGGATCTAGTCGCCACGGCACCGGTCGGGTCGGCGGGGCCCTTGTATGGAAACGCGGTGCTTCCGCCACTGGGCACCCGGCCGGCCTGGCCCGGTCACGCGCCTCCGCTGAATCGCAACGTCGCCTGCTACAAGAACGCCGTCCCGGACCTCAACCAGGTGACCACGGGAGGGACCCCGTGAAACGCGCGATCTCCATCCACCGGCGGGACTTCATCGCGATCATCGCGCTGCTGCTGGGTGCCATCGCGGTCACCGCCTACATCTTCGCCCACCAGCCCGCGTTCACGCTCTTCCACAACTACTACACGGTCAAGGCCCAGTTCGCCGACGCCTCCGCGGTCACCTCGGGCCAGGGCCAGACGGTAGACATCGCGGGTGTCGAGGTGGGTCAGGTGGGGGGCGTGACGCTGCACAACGGTCACGCGGTTGTGACCATGAACATCTACAAGCAGTACGCGCCCATATACCAGAACGCGACGGTGCTGCTGCGCCCGCGGACGCCGCTCAAGGACATGTACCTGGAGCTCGATCCAGGCACCCCGTCCGCCGGCCAGATCCCCAACGGGGGCACGCTGCCCATCGGGGCCACCAATCCGGACATCGACTTCAGCGACATCCTGGCCTCGCTGGACTCCGACACGCGCACCTACCTACTGCTCTTGCTGCAGGGCGGAGCCCAGGCATTTCGAGACCCGGGCAACAGCGGTGAGCTGCCGAGCCCGCGTGCGGTGAGCGACCTGCGCGGCGTGTTCAAGCGGTTTGCGCCCCTGAACCGGGATACGGCCACCTTCACCCGGCTCCTGGCGCTTCGCCAGCAGAACATCCGCAGAGCGATCCACGGGCTTCAGCAAGTGACCACGTCTCTCGGCAGCGTCCAGGGCCAGTTCACGTCGCTGATCAAGTCAGCCAACACCAACTTCCAAGCCATCTCCTCGCAGTCAGCCGAGATCGAGGATGCCCTGACACTGTTCCCGTCCACGCTCCGCCAGTCCGCTACGACGTTCGACAAGCTGCGGGCGTTCGGAGCCGCCTCGGCCTCGTCGTCCACCCGGCTGATCCCGTGGGCCAAGGCACTGGCTCCCGCGCTGATCGCCGTACGGCCGCTCTTCCGCGACACCACGCCGGTGATTCAGCATCAGCTGCGCCCGTTCAGCGTGGCGGTCCAGCCGGTGGCGAAGATCCTGGCGCCGGCCTCGGCCGCGCTGGCCAAGGCGACCCCACCGCTGGCCCGGTCCGTCCAGGTGCTGAACGCGCTGTTCAACGAACTGGCTTACCAGCCGAAGGGCAGCGAGCAGGGATATCTGTTCTGGGGGTCGTGGCTCAGCCACATCGCGGCGAGCCTGACCGCTCAGCAGGACGCCCAGGGGCCGATCGTGCGCGGGACGTTCATGGCCGCGTGCCCTGAGCTGAACCTGCTCGAGACGTCATTGCAACAGGCGGTGCCGGCGATCGGCAACCTGCTGGCGCTGCTGAACGCGCCAGACTGGAGCAAGCTGCCGGGAGTTGCGAACGGAGCCTGCCCGTCCGGATGAACAAACAGGCCCCCTCAGCGTCCCGGATCTTGACGATGCTCGCGTTCGCGTTCTCGTGCATCGGATTGTTGGTGTTTCTTTGGATTTCGTTCGGTGGCGCTACTCCATTTGCCCCGGAGGGTTATCGCATCGATGCCGAGTTCAACCAGGCCCCGCTCTTAGCCACACAAGCAGACGTACGGATCTCCGGGGTAAACGTGGGCAAAGTGGTGAGCGTGGGCTTGGACCCGCGCACGGGACTGACTCGAGCCGTGCTCGCGATCGATACCCGGTTCGCTCCGCGGCCGGCCGACACGCGGGCCATCCTGCGCGCCAAGACGCTGCTCGGCGAGACCTACATCGAGCTGAGCCCCGGGTCGCGGACCGCCCCCAAGCTGCCCGATGGAGGCACCATCCCCAGAACTCAGATCGCCCCCACGGTCCAGCTCGACCAGGTCCTCTCGACCTTTGATCCGGCCACCCGGCACGCCTTCGAGGTATGGCAGCAATCGGAGGGCGTCGCGCTCACCGGCCGGGGCGAGAACTTCAACGCGGCGCTGTACGAGCTCTATCCGTTCGCGGTGAACGTCGACCGGGTGCTAGCCGTGCTGCGTCAGGACAGCGCCTCCACGAGCACCTTCCTGCGCGACACCGGCGTTGTCTTCTCGGCGCTGAGCGCCTCGCCCACCCAGCTTCAGGGCTTCATCCGCAACGCCAACACGACCTTCGCGGCGACGGCGGCGCAGAGCGCCGCCCTGGCCGCGACCGTGAAGGCGTTCCCGGCCTACCTGGTCCAGACCCGGGCCACGGTCAACCGGACGGCGCAGTTCGCCCAGACGACCAAGCCGTTGATCGACGAATTCCGCCCCGCCGCCGTTCAGCTGAGCCCGGCGCTTCAGGGGACAGTCGCTCTGGCTCCGGAACTGCGCGATCTGATGGTCGATCTGGGCCCGCTCACCCCGGCCGCGCGGGCCGGCGTGCCCGCCTTCGAGCGGTTCCTGAATCAGAGCGTGCCCTGGCTGGCCCGACTGAAGCCGTACCTGGGCGGAATCGTGCCGATCGTCGACTACATCAACACCTATCGCCGTGAGGTCGCCGCCTTCTTTGCCAACAGCACCGCGTCAACCCAGGCCACGGGCGCCAACCTGGCTCAGACCACGACCCTTCACTACCTCCGCATCTCCAATCCGATAAATCCTGAGGTCCTCACCGCCTATGCACACCGCCTGGAGAGCAACCGGGGCAATCCGTACATGGCACCGGGCGGTTACAGCCAGCTGGTCAGCGGGCTGTCGGTGTTCAACCCTTCGCTCTGCACGAGCAACCCGCAGCCGACGATCGGCTCCTCGATCCCCCCGAGCCTTTCGGCAATTCTTCAGAGCTCCTACTACACCAATCAACCAGGTGGTCCCACGTGCAAGGCGCAGCCCCCCCTGGGTCTGCTCACGACCGGACAAGCACAGGACTATCCCCATCTAACTCCAATCCCATGAGCATGGCCGGCTCTGCTCGAATACACGTTGGTCCATATCCAAAAGGAGGAGTCACTTGCGACGACTAGTAATCATCGGGACGGCGATCGCCTGTCTCGGTGCTTCGGCCGTGGCCTATGCCGCGACCCACTTCAACAATTACCAAGGCAGTGGTTTGGTCATAACCAAGGCTGCCGGCAGCAAGGCAAAGCCGACGGCGCTGGCCATGGTCGAGACGCTGAAGGCGAACGCCCCCGCCGGGGACCGCGCCGCACCGCTGACGGACATCAAGCTGACCATCTATGGCGTCAAGCTCGACGCGGGCAAGCTGCCGGTGTGCTCGGACGCGAAGATCGAGTCCAACAAGACCAATCCGGATGGCGGATGCCCCAAGGGTTCGGTCATTGGCGGCGGCCCCGTCCACTCGGAGCTTGGCTCGGGGACGAACCCGTCGTCGGCTGTAGGGACGCCGTGCAACCCGTACCTGAATGTGTTCAACGCTGGCCCGAAGAGGCAGGTGTTCTACTTCTACACCAAGGCTGCCGGGGACTGCGGGACCCTGACTACGGGCGCCACCGCTCCGTATGACGGTCACATCTCGTACGCCGGGGGGAACGTCGTCGTCAACGTTCCGCTTCCTCCGGACATCTCGAACAAGGTGGCCAACCTGCCGAACTACTACGGCTCGCTGATCACTGAGACGCTCACCTATCCCAAGAAGGCGGGCGGCAAGGTCTACATGGCCGGCATCGGCTGCAAGGCCGGAAAGCGGGCCTGGACGATCACGTTCACGAATCAGAACTACGGTGGCGGCTCTGACACCCAGACGGTGAAGGGCGCCAGCAAGTGCTGAGCTAGAAGCCTCTGTCCGGAGCCGCGGGGTGACCCGCGGCTCCGGGTATCGGCTCTAAGTCGAGGTGCGTCGACAAACCGGGGGCTGAGGTCTAGGCTGCGGGAGCGCACATCAATCCCGCCAACAAGGAGGTCGGTCGATGCGGATCGACGTCAAGGGCCGCAACCTGGCTGTCTCCCCTGAGCTCCGTGAACACGTCACGAAGCGCTTCCGGAAGATCGAGCGCCAGGTCTCGGAGCTGGCTGTCCTCGAGGTGGAGCTGTCGGAGGAGCGCAACCCTCGCGTCGCCGACGGCCAGGTGGCCGACGCGACGCTGCACCTGAAGGGGGTGACCCTCAGGGCGAGGAGCGGCTCGCCGGACATTGTCCGCTCGGTCAACCTGGTCAGCGAGGAGCTCGCGCGCCAGGTCAAGCGCCACCGCGACAAGCGCCGCCGCCGGCGTCAGTTGCGGGCAGGGACTCCGGCCGCGGCGGGCGTACCCGGCTCAGACGCCGCTCAGGTCCTCGACGGAGAGGTCGTGCTCGACGGCGGGGACGTGATCCTCAAAGCCGAGGTGATCCCGGATGCAGAGGGGTCTTCAGCCTCCCCTTAAAGCTCGCCTGAGGGTCTGTCGATAGCGTCCTGACACCGCGTTTCGCGGCCTGAAAAACGCGCCCTGAGGGCGCCAGACCCACTGCTACGCTAGCCCTTATGTCCTTCCTGGACCGCGCGCTTCGCATGGGCGAAGCCAAGAAGTTCAAGACGTACGAGCAGCGCGTCGGACGTATCAATCTCTACGAAGACGAGCTCCAGCACTACGACGATTCGGAGCTCCGAGAGGCCGCCGACGAGCTGCGGGAGCGTGCCCGCAACGGCGAGGGCCTGGACGAGCTTCTCTACGAGTGCTTCGGGCTGGTGCGCGAGGCGGCCAAGCGGTCGATGGGCATGCGCCATTTCGATGTCCAGCTGATCGGCGGCATGGTTCTGCACGACGGTGCCATCGCGGAGATGAAAACCGGCGAAGGTAAGACGCTCACCGCCACCCTGGCCGTGGTGCTCAACTCGCTCTCGGGCCGCGGGGTCCACGTGGTCACCGTCAACGACTACCTGGCCCGCCGCGACGCGATGTGGATGAAGCCTGTCTACGACATGCTCGGCGTGTCGGTCGGCGTACTCCAGAACATGCAGCCCTACGAGGAGAAGCGCGAGGCCTACGCGGCCGACGTGACCTACGGGACGAACTCCGAGTTCGGCTTCGACTATCTCCGGGACAACATGGCCAAGACGCTGGACGAGAAGGTCCAGCACGGCGGCCGGCCCAAGCCCGAGGAAGGCAAGTCCCCTTACCACACCTTCGCCATCGTCGACGAGGTCGACAACATCCTCATCGATGAGGCGCGGACGCCGCTGATCATCTCTGGCGCGCCCGAGCAGGCGGCCGAGCTCTACGTGCAGTTCGCGCGGCTGGCCCGGCAGATGGAGCCGGGCAAGACCCCCGAGGGGATGGATCCGCGGACCAAGAAGGAGTTCGTCGCCGATTTCGACTACGAGTTCGACGAGAAGCACAAGACTGTCTCGGTCACCGAGCGCGGTGTGGCCAAGGCCGAGCGCTTTTTGGGCATTGACCACATGTACCGGGCCGAGAATGGGCACCTGGTCAACCACCTGATCCAGTCGCTGAAGGCCGAGTCGCTGTTCAAGCGCGACGTCGACTACGCCGTCGTCGACGGCGAGGTGAAGATCGTCGACGAGTTCACGGGCCGAATCCTCGAGGGACGCCGCTGGTCCGAGGGCCTCCACCAGGCCGTCGAGGCCAAGGAGGGCGTGCGGATCCAGGAGGAGAACCAGACCCTAGCCACGATCACGCTGCAGAACTACTTCCGCATGTACGACAAGCTCGCGGGGATGACCGGCACGGCGCTGACCGAGGCGACCGAGTTCATGAAGATCTACGAGCTTCCCGTCGTCCAGGTGCCGACCAACCGGCCGATGGTCCGCGGGGACCACAACGACCAGGTCTACAAGACCAAGGACGGCAAGTGGGACGCGGTCACGCGTGAGATCGAGACCCGCCACCAACTCGGCCAGCCGGTCCTGGTCGGAACCATTTCGGTCGAGGTCTCAGAGCTCCTGGGGGCGCGCCTGAAGCGCAAGGGCATCGCCCACACGGTCCTCAATGCCAAGCCCGAGCATGCCGAGCGTGAGGGGGAGACGATCGCCGAAGCCGGCGCTCCCGGCGCGGTCACGATCGCCACCAACATGGCTGGCCGCGGGGTCGACATCAAGCTCGGCGGCAACGAGGAGCACCTGGCACGTCTGGAGGTGGCCAAGCTCGGCCTGCAGCCGGGAGACCCCGATTACGAGCAGCACTACGAGAAGGTCCTGCCCGCGATCCGTGACCGGGTGGAGGAGCTGCGCGACCAGGTGCTTGAGTCCGGAGGCCTCTTCATTCTGGGTACCGAGCGTCACGAATCGCGGCGGATCGACAACCAGCTCCGTGGGCGCTCCGGCCGCCAGGGCGATCCCGGCGAATCGCGCTTCTTCCTAAGTGCGCAGGACGACCTCGTGCGCCTGTTCGCCGGGGATCGGATTTACAAGATCCTTGACCGGCTCGGCACCGTGGATGACGAGGGCAACGAGGAGCCGATCGAGGCCAAGATGCTGAGCGGCCAGATCGAGAAGGCCCAGCGCAAGGTCGAGGAGCAGCACTTCCTGATGCGCAAGCACACGCTGGAGTACGACGACGTGCTCAACCAGCAGCGGGAGGTCATCTACAACTATCGCGACGAGATCCTCGAGGGTCGCGACATGAGCGACGCCTCCCGTGAGGAGGTGACCAACCTGATGGAGCGGCTGGTCGAGGAGTACACGGCCGGCGACTACATCGACGATTGGGACGTCGAGGGCCTTCTGCGCCGGGCCCAGGAGATCCTCACCCCGTCCGACGCCGTGGCCGAGATCGACCCCAAGACGGCCGACCGCGAGGAGCTCATCGCCATCCTCCAGGAGGAGGCGATGGCCCAGTACGACCGGCGCGAGGAGGAGTGGGGCCCCGAGCTGATGCGTGACGTCGAGCGCTTCCTGCTCCTGCAGACGATCGATCAGCGCTGGGTCGAGCACCTCTACGACATGGATTACCTGCGTGAGGGCATCCACCTGCGGGGGTTCGCGCAGATCGAGCCACTGGTCGCCTACAAGAACGAGGCTTTCGAGCTCTTCCGCGACCTCATGAGCTCGATCTGGACCGACTTCGCCCAGATGATCTACCACGTCGAGGTCACCCCGATGCAGATGGGCCCGGATGGGCAACCGCTGCCGCCACCGGCACCCGCTCCGCGCCGGGCCAGCTCACGTTCGAGCTCGGCCACGGGCGGAGGCCGGGTTACCTACTCGGGCGGCGGCGTCGCGGCCGGCGCCGGCGCCATCGCTGCGGCGGCGGTGGGCGCCGCCGAGGGCAACGGCTACGAGGGCAACGGCGGCTACGTCGAGGAGGAGCCGGTGCATGTCGAGCAGCGGCGCGTGGATGAGACCCAGCAGGTCGGTCGCAACGACCCGTGCTGGTGCGGGAGCGGCAAGAAGTACAAGAAGTGCCACGGGGCGTAGGGCATCCTGCTCTCGCCCTGCTCCTGATGCTTCACGTTTGCCCGCAAACGTGAAGCGCGCTCACGGCGGCGGCGAGCGAGCTGCATTGGCCGTGAAAAAACGTGCGTCTCGATCACGCGCGGCGGAGTGACCGCACGTTGTGTGCTCCATACGACCCAAACGTGCGTCTCGATCGTGATCCGCACACGAAACGCACGTTTTTTCCGAGCGGGCCGCCCCAACGTGACAGGCGAGGACATCGGCGTCACACGCAACTCCAACCGCGAGGTGCGTGAAACGCGATGGCACTCTGACCACCTAATCGAGAGCGCGCCCTGCGCCCGAGCGCGGCCGCCGGTTCCTTTCCCTCCATTACATTTCTCCCATGGCGGACCTGAGGGTCTCCGACCAGGAGCGTGAGCGAACCGCGCAGCAGCTGCGAGAGCACTTCGTGGCCGGGCGGATCGACGAGGATGAGCTCAACGACCGCGTCCAGCAGGCCTACGCGGCCCGCACCACGGGCCAGCTCGGCGCGCTCGTGGCCGACCTGCCCCAGCTCCCGCTCAGCCCCAAGGAGCAGAAGGCGGCCCTGGCCGAGCGACGCCATCAGCTTCAGCGCCGACTCGTCCAGGAGACGGGCGGCGGCATCGCGCTGTTTGCGCTCTGCCTGATCATCTGGATCAGCGACGGCGCCCAGGGCCAGTTCTGGCCCATCTGGGTCGCCATCATCGTCCTCATCCCGCTGATCCGCAACGGCTGGCGCCTATACGGCCCCTCGCCTCAGCTCGACCAGGTCGAGCGGGAGCTCGAGGCACGGGCGCGCCGCGGCAGCGAGCGCGGCCGCCACCGCGGTCGCTACAGGTAGCAGCTCAGCCCTGGCGCTGGTGCCGGACGTGCTCCGGCGTGACGGTGAACTTCACCCGCTGCTCGCCGGGCTGGCGGTGGGGATACTCGTCCTCGTCGATGTACTTCTTGGACAGCGCGTTGATGTGCTCATCCGCCCCCTCCGTCGTCCCCTCGGCCTGGCCGCGGATCTCGACGAAGTTGTACGGATTGCCCGCCTCATAGACGAGGACGTTGACCCGCGGGTCGCGCTCGAGGTTGGTCGGCCACTTGCGACCCTTGGCGCTGTTGACCGCGATCTTCCCGTCCTCGGCACTGACCCAGGCGATCGTCGAGTGGATCGACCCGTCCTCGTTCAGGGTGGAGACGACGGCGTAATTCGGCTGCTCAAGCAGTTCCTGTACCGGCTGATCGGATAGTTGGCTCATGCATTTGACTGTACCCCGGCTGCTACGGTTGAACGCGATGGCCAGCGTTCACTCAGAGCCGCTCTCCCAGCGCCTCGTGGCAATCCGTTCGCAGCTGCAGCTGCTAGCGGACTACCTTTGACCCTGCTGGCCTGAGCGAGCGCGTCTCGGCGCTCGAAGAACAGATGGGGGAGCCGGGCTTCTGGGATGACCAGGAGCGCGCGGCGAAGGTCGGAGCCGAGCACGCGCGGGCGAGCAAGCGCCTGGCCCTGTACCGCGAGCTGGAGCGGGACGTCGAGGACCTGGAGCCGCTGGCCGAGCTGGCCGAGGAGGACCCGGAGATCGCCCGCGAGCTCGAGGAGCAGATTCAGAGCGTGCAACAGCGCCTGGATGAGCTCGAGGAGCAGCGGCTCTTCTCCGGGCGCTACGACACCGGCGACGCGCTGGTGACCATCAACGCCGGGGCCGGCGGGACTGACGCCCAGGATTGGGCGGAGATGGTGCTGCGCATGGAGATGCGCTGGGCCGAGCGCCGCGGCTTCGAGGCCGAGCTGCTCGAGGCCTCACCCGGCGAGGAGGCGGGGATCAAGTCGGCCACCTTCATCGTGCGGGGCGAGAACGCCTACGGCCTCTTCTCAAGCGAGAAGGGGGTGCACCGGCTCGTGCGCCTGTCGCCCTTCGACGCCGCCCACCGGCGCCAGACGAGCTTCGCCGGCGTCGAGGTCTCACCCGTCGTCGACGCCGTCGAAGATGTCGAGATCGACGATGACGATCTCCAGATCGACACCTACCGAGCCAGCGGGGCCGGGGGCCAGCACGTCAACAAGACCGACTCGGCGGTGCGGATCACCCACCGGCCGACCGGGATCGTCGTCCAGTGCCAGAACGAACGCTCCCAGTCCTCCAACAAGGCCGAGGCGATGACCATGCTCCGCTCGAAGCTGCTCGAGCTGCAGGAGCGCGAGCGCCGGGAGGAGATCGCCAAGGAACGGGGCGAGGCCCAGGATGTGAACTTCGGCTCGCAGATTCGCTCCTACGTGCTACATCCCTACTCGATGGTCAAGGACCACCGAACCGGCCATGAGGTGGGGGACGTCGCCCGGGTGCTCGACGGCGACCTCGACGGCTTCGCGCGGGCCTACCTGCACCAGGCGGCTAAATGACCGACGTCCGCCCGCCGGCCGAGGCCGAGGAGAGCGCGGACGGAAGCCTGACCGACGTCCCCAGCCGGGGCGCCCCGCCGTCCTCCGCCCAGCCTACGGCGCCCTACCTCGAGGCGGTGACCGCCTACGGCTTCCGGGGCTCGACGAGGTTTCACGTTCCCGGTCACAAGGGAGGCGCGGGCGCCGACCCGGGTCTGCGGACGGCCTTTGGAGACCGCCCGTTGCTGCTCGACCTGCCCCAGGACATCGAGGGGATCGACCTGGGGCCGACACCGACCCCGTACGAGCGCGCCGAAGCGCTGGCCGCCGAGGCCTACGGCGCCCGGCGGGCGTGGTTTCTCACCAACGGCGCGACGCAGGGCAACCATGCCTTGTGTCTGGCCATGGCAGGGCCGGGCACGCGGGTCGTCCTCCAGCGCAACTCGCATGCGAGCATGGTCGACGGGCTGATCCTGAGCGGCGGCATCCCGACCTGGGTCGCCCCCGAGTACGACCCAGAGCTGGGGATGGCCCACGGGGTCACGCCGGAGTCGCTCGAGGCGGCGCTGCACGCGGCTCCCGAAGCCCGCTCCGCGTTCATCGTCTCGCCCACCTATTACGGAATGGCGGCCGACGTTGAAGGCTGTGCCGAGGTCGCCCACGCCGCCGAGGTTGCGCTCGTGGTCGATAACGCCTGGGGCTCGCACTTCGGCTTTCATCCCGCGCTGCCGCGCTCGCCGCTCGAGCTCGGTGCCGACGCGATGCTCGCCTCCACGCACAAGATCGTGGGCAGCCTGACTCAGTCGGCGATGCTCCTGGTCGGCGACGACGAGCGGATCGATACCGCCGCGGTGGCGCGGGCGGTGCGGCTCGTGCGCTCGACCAGTCCGAGCTCCCTGCTCATGGCCTCGCTCGATGCGGCCCGCCGCCAGCTCGCCGTACACGGCCAAACGCTGCTGGACCGGACGATCGCGGCGTCTGAGCGGACGCGCGCCGCCATCAGCGTCGTCCCCGGGTGCGCCGTGGTCGGGGCCGGACTCGTCGGCCGTCCCGGGGTTGCCGGCTGGGACCCCCTGCGGATCGTGATCGATGTCCGCGGCACCGGCCGGACCGGCTATGACGTGGCGGCCGCGTTGCGCGCGCGTGATGACATCCACGTCGAGCTGGCGACCCACGCCACGCTCGTGCTCGTGCTCGGGATCGGGCAGCCGGTGGAGGACCTCGAGCGTCTGGCCCGCGACTTCGGGGACACGGTGCACGAGATCGCCCGGCCCGGCACCTCGCCTGCGCTCACGCGGGCGCCCGACGCGCTCGAGGCCGGTACTGCGATCTCCCCCCGTGACGCCTTCCTGGGCCGCGGTGAGACGGTGCCTGTCGAGGAGGCGGTGGGGCGGATCTCGGCCGAGAGCATCGCCGGCTACCCGCCGGGGATCCCGGCGCTACTCCCGGGCGAGCGGATCACCGACGAGGTCGTGAGCTACCTGCGCGAGCTCACCACGGCGGGAGCCCGGCTGCACGGGGCCGCGGATCCGACGTTCGCCACCGTGCGGGTCCTGGTCGACGAGTCCGTCTGACGTGGAGCCGGAGGTCATCCGATGCGCGGTCGAGCGCGCCCTGGCCGAGGACGTCGGCAGCGGCGACGTGACCACGGAGGCCACGGTGCCGCCGGGCACCCGCGCCCGGGCGCGGGTCACGCAGAAGGCTCCCGGCGTCGTGTTCGGGCTCGAGCTCGCCGAGGCGACGTTCCGGACACTGGATCCGGAAATCCGCCTCGAGCGCCTGGTCGAGGAGGGCGTCTGGCGCGAGGGGGGAGCCGTGCTCGACCTGGAGGGCGCGGCCCGGGCCATCCTCACCGGGGAGCGGACCGCGCTCAACTTTCTCCAGCGCCTGTCTGGGATCGCCACGCTCACCGCACGCTGCGTCGAGGCGGTGTCCGGAACCGAGGCGCGGATCCTCGACACGCGCAAGACCACCCCCGGCCTGCGCCGGCTGGAGAAGGCCGCCGTCGCCGCCGGAGGTGGAACCAACCACCGGATCGGCCTCTTCGATGCCGCCCTCATCAAGGAGAACCACGCCGCCATCGCCGGGGGGGTGGCCGAGGCGGTCCGCCGGGTCCGCGAGGCGGCGCCGGAGATCCCCCTCGAAGTCGAGTGTCGGAGCCTCGACGAGGTCGACCAGGCCCTGGCTGCGGGGGCCCGGCGGCTCCTCCTGGACAACATGAGCGTCCCGGAGCTGGGCGCCGCGGTGGAGCGCGTGGCGGGGCGCGCCGAGCTCGAGGCGAGTGGCGGCGTCACCCTCCAGACGCTCCCGGAAATCGCCCGTACCGGCGTAAACTTCATCTCGGTGGGCGCACTCACCCACAGCGCTCCGGCGCTCGACCTCAGTCTGATCCTCGAACCGTTGTCATGAACCTTCCGATGTTGGGTGCCGTTGATGCACCCCTGATGCTCGAGAACATCCCGGCTCTCCAGGACGAGGTCCGCGAGCTGGCCCGCGAGCACGACGCGGTCATCCTGGCCCACAACTACCAGCTGCCGGAGATCCAGGACATCGCCGACTATGTCGGCGACTCGCTTGGGCTCTCCCAGCAGGCGGCGGCGGCCGACGCCGGCACGATCGTCTTCTGCGGCGTGCACTTCATGGCCGAGACGGCCTCGATCCTGTGCCCGGACAAGCGAGTCCTGATCCCCGACCCCGACGCCGGGTGCTCGCTGGCCGACTCGATCACCGCCGCCCAGCTGCGCGACTGGAAAGCCCGGCACCCGGGGGCGATCACGGTCATGTACGTCAACACCACGGCCGAGGTCAAGGCCGAGACCGACTACTGCTGCACCTCGGCCAACGCGGTGGCGGTGGTGGAGCACATCCTGCTTGAACACGGGCCGGAGACCGAGATCCTGTTCGGCCCCGACATGTTCCTCGGCGCCTACGTCGAGAAGACAGTGGGGCGCTCGATGCACGTGTGGGACGGCGAGTGCCACGTCCACGCCGGGATCCGGCCCAGCGACGTGGCCGCCGTGCGCGCCGCTCATCCCGGAGCCGACTTTCTGATCCACCCGGAGTGCGGTTGCTCGACCAGCGTCATGGAGTACGTCGCCGCGGGCGACATCGAGCCGACCGGGGTACACATGCTCTCGACCGGCGGGATGCTCCGCTACGCGGACGAGCACCCGACCGGCACGGCGATCGTGGCCACCGAAACCGGGATGCTTCACCCGCTCCGCCAGGCGTCGCCGGCGGCGCAGTTCATCGCCGCCAACGAGGCGGCGCACTGCCGGTTCATGAAGATGATCACGCTGCCGAAGCTCCGCGACGCACTCCGCGACGGGGTCCACGAGGTCAAGGTGCCGGACGCGCTCGCCGACCGGGCCCGCGTTCCCATCGAGCGGATGGTGGCGATCAGCTAGCCGTCAGGTCGAGCCCGCGCTCGGCCGTTTCTCGCACCACCCGCAGCGTCACGAGCTTGCGCTCGAACTCGCCCGGCGTGTAGCAGTGGATGTCAGCCGCGGCACCCATTTCGAGGGCGTCCCAGAGGGAGCCGGCCTGGTAGACGCGTTCCAGCCACGGCATCCCGGAGTAGGCCGAGGAAATGAGGATGACGATGAACTCGGGCCCGCGCTCACGCTGCGGGGGCGCGCCCGCCTGATCGTCGACGCGGGCTCCGCCGAGGATCGCCTGCTCGATCGGCCAGCGGTCGCCCAGCCGGTCGAGGTAGCGATGCAGTTCGGTCCAGTTGAGTTCAGGGTCGCTTCCCACGCGCTGCGATTGTCGCTGCCCGCGTCGTCTGAGGCAACGGGCTAATAGCCGGCGATGGCGCCGACCATGCGGGTCAGGAGCAGCGTCCCTTGGGCATTCGTCGGTCCGTCGAGGAACACGGCGAAGACGAGCTCGTGACCGCCGCGGCTGCGGCAGTAGCCGGCCAGGTTGGTGACGTTATTGAGCGTGCCGGTCTTAGCCTGACAGCGACCCTGGGCCGGGGTGCGCTGCCCGATGCCCTGAACCGTTCCGTTGACACCGACGACGGGTAGCGCGCTGAGGAGGAGCCGGCCGTTCGGTGTTCCCCACACGGCGCGGAGAACGGCGACCACCTGGGCGGGTGAGGTGTGATCACGCCGGGAGAGCCCGGATCCGTCGACGATCGTGGGCGTCACGCCCAGGCGTGAGATGGCCTGGCCGACCACCGTGGCCCCCGCGGTGGTGGTGCCGCCGCCGCCGAAGCGCACGCCCAGCTGCTTGGTCAGCATCTCGGCGAAGAAATCGTCCGAGGGAACGTCCATCAGCCTGAGAAGCACCGACATCGGCGGCGAGTTGACCGTCACAAGCGGGAGTGCGTCGGCGGGCGTGACTCCGGGCCGGGCCGAGGCCCGGACCTTGATTCGGGCTCCGCGCATCGTCATGGCGAGCTCCCGGACGGCGAAGGCGGGCGGGCCGAGGTTGGCCGTCGTAGAGCCGTGGTCGTAGGTCAGCGCCGCGAGTTCGCCGCCGAGATCGGGGATGTCCGGGCCATAGCCGCTCGAGGGGGGTCCACGGCGGGAGTCGAAGAGCGAACCGTCGCCGATCAGCCAGCCGGTGACCTGGCGGATCCCCCGGCGCTCAAGCTGCGACGAGATCTGCTGCGCCGTGGGCCCGTAGCCGTCCTCCCACACGCGGTTGAAGGTGCCGTCGCCGAGCGTCGGATCGCCACCACCCTGCAGATACAGGTTGCCGTGCCAGACGCCGCCTGGCCCCAGATGGCCCTGCCCCAGGACCTCCGTCTGCAGCCTGAGGGCGGGGCCGAGATCACTGAGCACGGCCAGCGAGGTGTAGAGCTTCTCGACCGAGGCGGGGGGGCGAGTCACGTTGCTCCGGGCCGAGTAGAGAACCAAACCGGCAGTCAGGTCATAGACGAACGCGCCCGAGGCGCGGCCGGCGGCGTGGAGTCCGGCGTCCAGGAGGTGCCTGAGGTTGACCAGAGCGGCTGACGGCTTGGGCGGCGGTGGCGGCGGCGCAACCGTCGGGGTCGTGGCCGGAACGGGCACGCGAGAGGCGCCGATGGACGGGTGCGACTGCCGCACGGTGCCCCCGCACCCTGCGAGTGCGATCGCGCCCAACCCCCCCAGAACGACGGCGCGCCCTCGGCTCAAACCGCCGTGAAGTCCTCCACCGTGTGCGGTCCGACCACCGCGACGGCGAGCTCGTCCTCGACCGCGTGGGCGGCGTCGAGCACCTCGTCGAAGGTGACCTCGTCGAGCAGCCGGATCGCCCGGTCGGGATCGACATCCTCCCGGTAGACGATCCGCTGCTGGGCGGCGTGGCTGGCCACGGCACGGCTGTTCTCAAACGCAATCGCCCGCGCCCCGGCGGCGTAGGCGCGCGCCCGCTCGACCTCTTCCCGTGTCGGTCCTTGCGCGTGGAGCTCGGAGACGATTTCCCGCATCCGCCGGTAGGCCTCGACCGACTTTCCCGACTCGAGTCCGGCCGAGAGCTCCAGCACGGGAGCGTCCGAGTAGGCGTGGGCGAACGAGCCGACCGAATAGGCGAGCCCGCGCTGCTCACGGATCTCGTCAAACAGCCGACTGCCCATCGATCCGCCGAGGAGGGTGGAGTAGATCTGCAGCGCGGCCCGGCGCCGCGCATCGGTGGGATCGACCAACGGCCGGTAGGCCATGCGCAGATGCGACTGGCTGGAGTCCCGCTCCCGGACCAGCACACGTGGCTGTAGAGGCGGCGCCGGCTCGAAGGGCTGCGGCTCGGGCTCGGAGGGAAAGCGGGAGAACAGCTCCTCGACCGGGCCGTCCTGGACGTGCTTAAGGTTGCCGACGAGAAAGGCCCCACCCCGGCTCGGGGCCCAGCGGCGGGAGCGAAAGGCGAGGATCCCCTCACGGGTGAACTCCGAACGAATGTGCTCCACCGATCCGAGCACCGGACGACCCAGCGGGTGGTCCCCGAACGTCGCCTCGTCGATCAGCTGCCCGGCCTGGACGGCGGGCTGATCGTTGGCGCGGGCGATCTCCTGGACGACGACGCCACGCTCCCGGTCAAGCTCACCGGCGTCGATCCGCGGGCGGCCCACGAAGTCGGTGAGCAGATCGGCGGCCTCCTGCCCCCGTTCGGCGCGGGCCGTGATGTGAAAGGCGACCAGGTCGTGGCTCGTGTAGGCGTTGATCACGGCGCCGATCCCCTCGGCAGCCTGGTTGACGTCCCGATAGGTGGGGAACTTCTCCCCGCCCTTGAACACGAGATGCTCGAGGAAATGGGCCATCCCGTTCTCCTCGGCCCGCTCGCTGCGGGCGCCGGCATCGAAGGCAACGAGGATGGTTACCGAGCGCGTCCCTTCGACCGGAATCCGGTAGACCGGAAGCCCGTTCTCAAGCGTCGAATGGGTGATCGCAGGCACGGCCTAACGGTAGCGAGCATCGCCTGCCGCACCCCGCGCTGGTGTACGCCAATGCACAGCCTCCCGAAATCCTGCGCGTGCAACCGCCATTGCAGAGGGCGGTTGGGAACACCTTGACGCGAATGCCTTCGCTACTGTGGCGGACCGATGGCTACCTCTTCATCGGGTCGTCTTCGCCGTAGCCCCCGCGCTACCCGTACGCCCGCGGCGCTGATGCCGCCGGCGGCGGAGCGCCCGCAGCCGCGCGAAGCCGCTCCCACAATCATTGATTTCCGCGGCGTGTCCAAGCGCTACCCGAGTGGCGACCGGGGGTTGGATGGCGCCACCTTCTCGATTGCTCGCGGGGACTTCGTGTTCCTGGTCGGGGCGACCGGCTCCGGCAAGTCGACCATGATCCGCCTCCTCATCAAGGAGGTCGAGCCCAGCGAGGGGAAGATCTTCGTGGCCGGCCACGATTTGAGCGAGATCCGCCGAAAGCGGATCCCGTACTTCCGCCGCAACATCGGGGTCGTCTTCCAGGACTTCAAGCTCCTTCCCTCGCGCACCGTCTACGACAACGTCGCCTACGCGCTCCAAGTCACGGGGGGAGGCCGGCGGGAGATCCGAGACAAGGTGCCGGACATTCTCCGCCTCACCGGGCTCTCGACCAAGCTGCACAACTACCCGGATCAGCTCTCCGGCGGTGAGCAGCAGCGCGTGTCGATCGCGCGGGCGTTCGTCAACCATCCCTCGCTACTTTTGGCCGACGAGCCGACGGGCAACCTCGACCCGGAGACGAGCATCGACATCATGCGGCTGCTCTACCGGATCAACCGCACCGGCACGACCGTGCTCGTGGCCACCCACGACCAGGCGATGGTGGACAAGATGCGCCGCCGGGTGATCGAGCTCGAGGAGGGCAAGATCGTGCGCGATGAGGCAACCGGGCTCTACACCCGGGACGAGAGCACGCGTGAGTTCGCGCGCCGGATGCGCGCCCCCGACACCCGCCCGCCCGGTCTCTAGATCGATGCGATTCGGCTTCTTCGTCCACGAGGCGATCCGTGCCATGCGCCGCAACGCGGCGCCGAGCTTCGCCGCCCTGGCCACCGTGCTCGTGACGATGCTCGTCGTGGGCGTCTTCATCCCCGCCGTCGAGGTCACCAATGATGCCGCCAACACGGTTCGGGGGCGGCTCATCGTCGACGTCTACATGCGGACGAGCGCCACTACAGCCGACGAGGCACGGGTGCGCAAGGAGATTCTCGGCGTGCCGCACGTCAAGTCGGTGCAGTTTGAGTCCAAGGCCCAGGCCTACCGCCAGCAGGCGAGCCAGAACCAGGCCGCCTACCAGCTCCTGGGCGGCGTCAACCCGCTGCCCGACACCTTCCACGTGATCCCGGACAACCCGGCCAACGTGCTCGCCATCCACCGGGCGCTGACCCCGGGCGGGCAGCCCCTCGACTCAACCATCCAGAGCGTGTCCAACAAGCAGAGCTACACCAAGAAGGCGCTTGAGCTCACCTCGGCGGTGAAGTGGGGCGGCCTGGCCTTCGCCGCGCTGCTCACGATCGCCTCGATCCTGCTCATCGCCAACACGATCCGGCTCTCGCTCTACGCCCGGCGGCGTGAGGTCGAGGTCATGAAGCTGGTCGGGGCGACCGACTGGTTCATTCGGTGGCCGTTTGTGATCGAGGGGATCATCGTCGGCACCGTGGGCGGGATCATGGCCATCGTCGTCCTCGGCGTGACCAAGGTGGCCCTGCTCGACCCGCTGTTTTCCGGCTGGTCGCTGGTCAGCCAGATTCGGACGATTGCCTTCCCGGCCTTGATCGCCGTGCTGCTACTCGCCAGCGCCTTCGTCTCAGCCGTCGGCTCGGGGCTCTCGCTCCGGCGCTTCCTGCGCGTCTGAGCCCAGACGGCGGGCGCTTTCCGCCGGCCGCTGGCCGGAACCGTTAACCGGCCCGGCTACTCTCCGAACATGGTTTATCGACGTGCCCGGGGTCCCCGCATCCTCGCGGGCGTCCTGCTCGCGCTGATCGTGCTCATCGTCGGAATCTGGCTCGGTGGGCACCCGAGCTGGATGCCCACCGGGCTGCGCAACACCTTCGAGGGCAACTCAAACGCGCAGCTCGTCAATGACGAGCTCAACCTCATCACCCAGAACTACTACCGGCCGGTCGACCGGACCAAGCTGCTCAACCTGGGCATGGCGGCGATGGCGCAGAGCCTGAATGACCCGTACAGCCGCTACTACGCCCCCTCCGCCTACCGCTCCTTCCTGAACGAGGACAATCCCCACCTGAGCGGGGTCGGGATCGACGTCGTGCCCGATCCGCGGGGGCTGCGCATCGTCGACGTGTTCCCGCATTCGCCGGCCGCGATGGCCGGCCTGGCCCACGGGGATCTGATCATCCGTGTGGGTTCGACCTCCCTGAGCGGCCGCTCTTCGGCCTTCGCCTCCCGGCTCATCCGGGGGCGGGCGGGCACCCGCGTGGTTCTCACCGTGGTGAGCGGCGGCCGGACGCGAGCGATCACGGTGACACGCGCCGATCTGGTGGTGCCGGTATCGAGCGAGTCGATTGTCACCTACCACGGGATCAAGGTCGGTGACCTGCGCTTCACTGCCTTCACCGATGGGTCCGGGGCTGAGCTCCGGGGCGACGTCGAGCGGGCGCTTCATTCGGGCGCCAAGGCGCTGATCCTCGACCTTCGGGAGAACGGCGGAGGTCTGCTGGAAGAGGCCGTGAACGTGGCCAGCATCTTCATCCCCGACGGGACCATCGTGTCCACCGATGGTCGGGCTCAGCCGCGTCAGGTATACGAGGCCAAGGGGGACGCGATTCCGACCAGCATCCCGATGGTCGTGCTCGTGGATCGGGACACCGCCTCCTCGGCCGAGATCGTCACGGCGGCGCTCCAGGACCGTGGCCGGGCCAAGGTCGTCGGCACGCACACCTACGGCAAGGGGGTCTTTCAGGAGATCATGCCGATGCCCAACGGCGGCGCGCTCGATCTCACCGTGGGCGAGTACTTCACCCCCAACGGGCGCAACCTCGGCGGAGGCGGCGTGCGTGAAGGCGCGGGCGTCACGCCAAACGTCTACGCCTCCGACAAGCCCACGGCGCCCGGCGATCACGCGCTGACGGTGGCCGAGCAGGTCGTCACCGCCGGGCTCCGGTGACTCCGGCGTCGACGGCGCGCAGGCCCGGAGACCGAGGTCTGGGCGCACCGCACGTGAGCGTGATCGAGCGGCGGGGCAAGTTCCTCGTCGCCGAGCCGTTCTTCGGCTCCGGTCCGCGGATGGCCATCGCCAAGAACGCCGGCGCCGCGGTTGGTGACCTGGTCGTGGTACGGGCGGCGCCCTCGCGCAATGGGCGCGGCGGCGGCCGGGCGAGGATTGAGCGGCGGCTCGGGCGACCCGGAGTGGCTCGGGACGTGATCGAAGCCCTGATGGTCGACCGGGGCCTGCGCCGTGCCTTCGATCCCGCCGTTGAGCGGGAGGCCCGGCAATCGGTTGAGCGCCGCTCGGCCGAGGCGACGACGGGGCGGCGCGACCTGCGGTCGCTACCCACGTTCACGATCGACCCCGTCGCTGCGCGTGACTTCGATGACGCGATCTCGGCCGAGTCGGCGGGCGATGATCGCTGGCGGGTCTGGGTGCACATCGCCGACGTGTCGGCGTTCGTGGCTCCGCGGGACCTCGTCGACCACGAGGCCTACCGGCGCGCCACGAGCACCTACGTCCCCGGGGCGGTGGAGCCGATGCTGCCCGAGGCGCTCTCGAATCAGGCGTGCTCGCTCGTCCCGGGGCAGGATCGCCTCGCCGTGACGGTGGAGTTGACGATCGAGCGAAACCGGGTCACTCAGAGCGCGTTTCACCGCACGCTGATCCGCTCCGACGAGCGGCTCGACTACGACCAGGTCGACCGCATCTTTGCCGGGCGTGAAGCGGCCCATGATCCGTGGGGCGCGCCGCTGGCCGCGGCGCGCGCCGCCGCCGGGGCGCTGCAGCAGCGCCGTGCCGCTCAGGCCGCCCTGGTCCTGGAGTCAGCGGAGCCTGATTTCGTCTTCGATGAGGCCGGCAACGTGGTCGACGCCGAGCCCGTGCTGCAGACCGAGGCGCATCGCCTGATCGAGCATCTGATGATCGCCGCCAACGAGCAGGTGGCCGCGTTTCTCGAGGCCCGGCAGATCCCTGCGCTCTATCGCGTGCACGAGCGGCCCGAGGGGCCCTCGGCCGAGCGGCTCATCGAGCAGCTGGCCTCGCTCGGGGTGCCCACGCCGCCCGTGCCGCGCGGGGCGCTGACGCCGCAGCAGGCGGCCGAGGTGGTGGGGGAGGCCTCACAGCTCGTCGAGCAGTGGGTCCGGCGCCAGGGCCATGGCCGCCGCGCTCTGACCAGCCTCGTCCTCCGCTCGCTCAAGCAGGCCTACTACGACCCCCGGAACCTTGGCCACGCGGGTCTGCAGTCCCCGAGCTACTGCCACTTCACCTCTCCGATCCGCCGCTACCCGGACCTGATCTGCCATCGCGGCCTGCTCTCGGCCATCACCGGGGATGTTCCGGCGCCCGAGTCATCGTTCGTGGCCGCCGCGGGACCCTGGACGTCGACTCGGGAACGCGAGGCGATGATGATCGAGCGCGACGCCGACGACATCGCGCTCTGCTTCCTGCTCCAGCGGCGCCTGGCCGAGATCGGATCCGAGCCGGAGTTCGACGGAGAGGTGGTGGGGCTGATCGGGGCCGGCGCGTTTGTCGCCTTCGGCCCGCGGCTCTCGTTCGAGGGAATGCTCCCGGTGCGGCGGATGCGCGGCGATTGGTGGGAGCTGAACGAGGAGGGCACGATGCTGCTCGGCGCCCACACTGGGCGGGCCCTGCGGCTTGGCGATCCTGTCCGCGTGCGGGTCGACGGGGTGGATGCGCCGCGGGGGCGGGTCGACCTGGTGCCGGCTCGCGACGCCGAGATGACGGAGGATTAGCCGCCATGGCCAAGGGTCGTAAACGCAAGGCGGCAGCCGGCGACGTCGCCACCAACCGCCAGGCGGCGTTTCGTTACAACCTGCTCGAGCGCTTCGAGGCGGGGATTGCCCTCACGGGGACCGAGGTGAAGTCGGTCCGCGAGGGCGGCGTCCAGCTCAAGGACGCCTACGCCGTGGTCCGCGACGACGAGCTGTGGCTGGTCGGGATGTACATCGCCCCCTACGGTCCCGCGGCGCGGGAGAACCATGATCCGGAGCGGACGCGCAAGCTCCTTCTGCACCGCTCAGAGATCGAGCGCCTGATCGGCCGCACGCGAGAGAAGGGCCTGACGATCGTGCCCACGCGGGTCTACTTCTCCGACTCGGGGTCCCGGGCGAAGGTCGAAATCGCGCTGGCCCGGGGCAAGGACGTCTATGACAAGCGTGAGTCGATCCGCAAGCGGGAGACCGCGCGCGAGGTTCAGCGTGAACTGCGCGACGCCCGGCGCTGAGGGGCGGCTAAGAGGCTCGTAACCTTTGCCTCGTGAGGAGCGTATTCCGCTCCGAGGTGGGGTAGGGTGGGTTCATGACCATTGGGGCAGCAATTGTGCTGATCGCTGTCGGCGCCGTCCTCAAGTGGGCGGTAACCGCGCACGTGAACGGATTCGACATCCAGACCGCAGGGACCATCCTCTTGATCGTCGGGCTCCTGGGGCTCGTTTTGGCCATCATGTACACGTTCTGGTGGTCCCGGGACACGCGTCCGTATCAGGACGAGACGGTCGTGCGCCGGCGCGGGCCCGGTGGCCCGCCCCCGGCCGGGTACTGATCCGCCGAGTGACGGCTAGCTGAAGGTCCGCGCGAGCGTCGTGGCGTGCATGCCCACGACCAGCAGCGCGATCAGGCTCAGGTAGACCGCGGCCACGAGGGCGCGGTCGAGCGGCCGCACGCGGTAGTACGCCTGCTGCTGCGGGCCGCCGGCCTTGCGCAGATTCCAGCGCTTGTACGTCTCATAGCCCGCGAAGATCAGGATGATGAAGATGACCGGGTTGGGGAAGATCACGGCGAGCGGGATCATGGCGGCGAAGCCCACGAACCACATCCACGGCGCCATCGCGGCCATCGCCCGGCCTCCGTCCAGCGGGACGACGGGGAGCAGGTTGAATAGGTTGAGGAAGAACCCGGTGAAGGCCAGGGCCCGCCAGAGATCGTTGCCCGTGGCGTGCCAGATGAAGATGCAGGCCGCCGCGCCGATGCTGCCGAGGATCGGCCCGGCGAGGCCGACGCGAGCCTCGGCCAGGGCGTTGTCGCCCAGCGACTTGGCGCTGATCACGGCGCCCATGAAGGGGATGAACATGGGGGCGCTCGCCTTTAGCCCCTCTCGGCGGAGCTGGATCACGTGCCCCATCTCGTGGACGAGGATCAGGACCACGAAGCCGGCGGCGAACGTCCAGCCGAAGAAGAAGCTGTAGGCGGCCACCGAGACGAGCATCGTCCCCATGGTCGTGAGCAGCTTGAGCTTGGGGAGGAGCAGGAGAACGGCCTTGAACTTGGCGAAGAACGCGGCGATGGCCGCCAGCGCCGCGCTCAGCCGGCCCCTCGGCTTGGTCGAGCGGTGGACGGGGCCGTGCTGGGACTCAGTCGATGCGTCGGGGTCCTGATGAGAATCGGCCGGCGGGGCGAAACCCGGCCAGGCATCCGCTGACCCCGCCGGTGGCGGGGTGCTAGCCGCCTCCTGAACGGAGGGCGGCAACAGTCCCGAATTCGATTCCATTGCCCCTTAAGTGTGGCAGCCGTCCAGGCATTTCAGCGCACGTTTGTGCCGGAACGCACGTGTTCTGCCGATATACTTATGTCAGCAAGTAACCCCCGGGGACGACTGGCTTCGACGTGGTTGGTTCGTGGGGGTGGTTGCGAGCCGAGGTCCCGGGAGGCCTCGTAAAACACCCGGGAAAAAAATAAGTGCGGACTCGCACAGTTACAACCTCCCCAGCTTCGCTACCGCTTAGTAGCCAGCTGATCTGAGGTTCCCGCCCCTTCGCTCGCCTGCGGCGGAGGGCTCGGGTCAGCAGCAGGCTAACCCGGAGCGGACCGCTCCGACCGATCCGGGGACATCTTCAGGAGCTGGCCCTCAACAACCCGGCCGGCGAGGCGAGTCGAGGGTGAGATCAGAGCGCCGGCTACGCTCGTAGACGCCACTTCATACGCAACTGCGGACGCGGGTTCAATTCCCGCCGTCTCCACCTTTTTCTCGAAAAGCCCCGCCCCGCGGGGTTTTTCGATTTCACGGCACTACGACTCGGGGCTAGGCCCAACTCGCCGAGTCGCCCAGCTCGGGCCGCAGGCTCAGAAGCGATGCCCGCTCGCCGCAAGCTCGCGAAGTTGCTCGTCCAGACGCGCGGCGCGCGCGGGCTGGTCGAAGTCGCGCAAAGCGCCCGCGTACTTGAACACGATGTTGTCGGCATTCGGGTCCTCGACGCATCTCTCCACCCACGAGAACACAAACTCCCTTCGGCCGTGATCGCTCACTGCCGACACCTCAGCCATGCGGGCGTCCGCCGCCTCGACCTCTACATGCACGCCCGGGCAGCTCGATTCCAGCAGCTCGGCTACGTAGAGGGCGTACGCGAATCGAGCCGTAAGCCCCGCACCGGCACGCCTCCTCGGGTCATTGGCCATCGACGCCAGCGCACCCTGAACGAACCACAGACTGCCGTCGGTTCCATCGAACCCGTCCGTCCGGGAGCGCATGTCCTCAAGAAGCTCACGCGCGGCAGCCGCCAGACCTGACTGATGAGACATCTCTCATCAACCTATCGACGCACCCGCGCCGACGGAAATGCCGTCCTCCAGGCCCGTGGCCGAAGCCCCGGGCCTGGAGACAGCGATGTCCTTACTTCAGCTTCGGCAGCGTCTGTGCCTCGAGCTCGGCGATGATGTGATAGCCGGGCGTCTTCATATGGATGTTGAAGGTTCCGTCGCAGAAGTACGTCAAGGTGCAGACCTTGGCGACCGGGACGGGGATCAGCCCGAACGTCGGGTCAGTCGTGGCCACGAATGGACCGTAGGCACCCGTCGCCTTCGTCACGTCGACGAAGGCCGCGCCCACGCTGTCGTAGGCCTTCTTGAGCCCGGGGTTGATGATGTCCTGGAAGGAGCTGATCGATCCGGGAATGAGGGGCAGCGTGTTCGCGCCGAGGGCAGTCGGATGCACCCACAGCCCCAGCTCAACGTCCGGGTAGGTGGAGCCGATGATCCGCATCTGCTTACCCCCCGCCGCACGCAACTGCTTGACGATCTTGGTCAGGTTCCGGGTCGCGGTTGGCATGTTCGCCTTCACGCAGCCGGTGGGATCTGCCTGGACCGGGCAACCGTCGACATCGTTGCCGCCAATCGAGATCGTGACGACCTTGACCTGGTTGGGGTGGCTCTTGATGAACGCGACCGCCGCCTGGGTCTGGCTCTGGTTGGGGTAGTTGGGTGCACCCGGGGCGAGCGCCTGGGGATCGCACCCAACCGACGATGGCGTGAGCATCGAGGTCGTCGTCGCTCCGCCGCAGCCGAGGTTGACGAGCTTCAGGTGCCAGCCGCGCGCCGCGGCAAGCGGGACGAGCTGATCGGCGGGGCCGTTGTGGGTCGAGCCCTGCGTTCCGCCGGGCAGCTCCTGCCAGCCGACGGAGTATGAGTCGCCGAGCGACAGCAGAATCCCCTTGACCGGTTTTTGGGCCCGTTTTTGACCTGCAGCCCACGCGGCCGGCGCGAGCAGCAGGAGCGCACCTAGCCCGAGAGCCAGGAGACGAAAACGATGATGCATACAGCTCCTTTGGTGTACAGCGTCTGAGAGGTCGAACAGCCTGGTGGCGGCGTCGATTCAGACGTACGAACGCGGCGGCGTCGCAAACGGAGCGGTCCAATTGATCCGACGGGGGCCACGCACCGTAGATAAGAGCGATCAGTCCCCACGTCTCGTCAGGGTCAACACTCTGTATGGATAAAGCTATACACTCTGTTCAGCTATCGATGACCGAACCGAGCGACGACGCGATTGAGCAGCGAGGTCAGGAGGACCAAGGGTTCCCTCACGAGGATCGGACACCGTGAAGATCGCCATCGTGGGTACCGGCATCTCAGGTCTCACCGTCGCCCATCTCCTGCACCGGCGGCACCAGGTCACGCTGTTCGAGGCCGCGGAGTATGTCGGGGGGCACACCCATACCGTGCGGGTCGACACCCCCAACGAGACGCATCACGTGGACACCGGGTTCATCGTGTTCAACGACCGCAACTACCCCAACTTCGAACGCCTGCTCCGGACGCTCGGAGTGGCCTGGCAGCCCTCGGAGATGAGCTTCAGCGTGAGCGATGACGCGGGCACCTTCGAGTACGCGAGCCGCTCGCCGAACGCGCTGTTCGCCAACCGCCGTCACCTGGCAACCCCTGGGTTTCACCGCATGGTGGCCGACCTGCACCGGTTCCATCGAGCGGCGAGACGGCTCCTTGACGGCGGCGACGAGCACGTCTCCCTTCGGGATTGGCTGGAGGAACAGCACTTTTCCCGCGGTTTCGTCGACCGCCTGATCGTCCCTCAGGCGGCGGCCGTCTGGTCGGCCGATCCACGCTCACTGTGGAGCTTTCCGGCCCGGTTCCTGGCCGAGTTCTTCGCCAACCACGGGATGCTCGGCTTTCGTGGCCGGCCACACTGGCGGGCGATCAGCGGCGGCTCGGCGCGGTATGTCGCCGCGCTCAGCGCACCGTTCGCTCACCGAATCAGGCTCAGAGCTCCAGTCAGCGCGATCGAGCGGGCGCAGGATGATGTCCTGGTGACCGTCGGCGGCGCGGCACCGATGCGCTTCGACCACGTCGTGCTGGCCACCCACTCTGATCAGGCGCTGACCCTGCTCCGCGACCCGACCGCCCGCGAGCACGAGATCCTCAGCTCGATCCCGTACCAGGTCAACGAAGCCGTGCTTCATACCGACGTCCGGCTGCTGCCCCGCCGCCGGCGGGCGTGGGCGAGCTGGAACTATCACCTGTTGGAGGAACCGCCAGGGCGCGCCACGGTCACCTATCACATGAACCGTCTGCAGTCGCTGTCGGCGGAGCGGGAATTCTGCGTAACCCTCAACCATACGGCGCGCATCGATCCCGAGCGTGTGATCAAGCGGATCCAGTACGCCCATCCCGTCTATACGCCCGCCGGCATCCGGGCCCAGTCACGCGTAGGTCAGATCTCGGGGACGCGCCGCACCCATTTCTGCGGGGCCTACTGGGGCTGGGGCTTTCACGAGGACGGAGTCAACAGTGCCTTGCGCGTCGCGGCCGAGCTTGGAGCCGAGCCGTGAGCGGCGCGAGCTGCCTGTATGAGGGAAGCGTTGTCCATGTCCGACGTGATCCCCGGCGCCAGTTCAGTCACCCGCTGGCGCTCGCGTACCTGGACCTCGATGAGCTCCCGGCGCTCCTCGGTGGTCGCCTGGTCAGGTCAAGTCCTGGGCTGGTGCGGTTTTGCCGTCGCGACTATCTCGGCGATCCGGAGACCGGGCTCGACGCCGCCGTCCGTGAGCTGGTCGGCCGGCAGCTCGGCCGAACACCGCAGGGGCCCGTGAGGCTTCTGGCGCAACTCAGGTCCTGGGGGCATTGCTTTAACCCGGTCAGCTTCTATTACTGCTTCGACGAGACGGGCGAGCGGATCGAGGCTCTGGTGGCGGAGGTGACAAACACGCCGTGGAAGGAGCGTCACGCCTACGTCATGCCGGGAACCGCGGGCCGTTTCCCGAAGGCGCTTCACGTGTCTCCGTTTCTGGGCATGGATCAGACCTACACCTGCCGCTCGACGACCCCGGGAGCCCACCTCTCGGTCCGTATCGAGAACACGCGCCGTGGCGCACGCGTATTCGAAGCCGCTCTCAACCTGCGGCGGCGTGAGCTGACGACCGCCTCAATACGCCGGATGACCGCCCGCTATCCCCTCGCGACGCTGCGCGTCCTCGGTCTCATCTACATGCACGGGCTCGGTCTGCGGATGGCCGGCGTCGACACCTTCCCGCACCCGGCACGGGCAAGACGATGAGGCGGCGTCCGGCCCAAGTCGTGGTCGACCTGGTCCTGCGCCGGATCCGCGCCGGTCGGCTTGTGCTCGTCGAGGACGAGCGGCGCCGCAGCTATGGCTCGGGGACCCCGATCGCCACGGTTGTCGTGCGTTCGCCCCGCCTCTGGCGGATGCTGCTTCGCGGCAGCCTGGGCCTGGCGGACGCCTACGCGCAGGGACTCTGGGAGTCGCCTGACCTGGTGGCGCTGATCCGACTGGGCGCCCGTAACGCTGCCGCCATGGACGAGATACGCCGGCGGCTCCGTCCGCTGCTCCGCCCGATCCAGGTAGCACGAGCCCTGCAGCGACCCACGAGTCGCCGGCGCCGGCGGAGGGATATCGCAGCCCACTACGACCTTGGACAAGAGCTGTTTGGGCGCATGCTTGACCCAACCCTGACCTACTCCTGCGCCGTGTTCGACGATCCGGATGCTTCGCTTGAGCAGGCGCAGCGGAACAAGCTTCAGCTCGTGTGTGAGAAGCTCGACCTCGGGTCCGGCGACCGCGTGCTCGAGATCGGCTCCGGCTGGGGGTCGTTCGCCCTGCACGCGGCGACGACGTATGACTGCCACGTGACCACGACAACCATCTCTCGTGAGCAGCACGACTACGTGTCCAAGCTGGTTCGCGAGGCCGGACTGAACGACCGCATCACGGTGCTCTCAAAGGACTACCGAGACCTGACCGGCCGCTACGACAAGCTGGTGAGCATCGAGATGATCGAGGCGGTGGGCTGGCGGCACACCGGCAGCTTCCTGGGCGCCTGCTCACGTCTGCTGGAGCCGGATGGCGCCATGCTGCTCCAGGCGATCACTATCGACGACCGGGCCTACGAGGTCGAGAAGGCGTCGCGCTCGTTCATGAAGGAGCGCATCTTCCCCGGTGGCGCGCTCCCCTCGCTGGCGGCGATCGCCTCCGGGCTGGCGCGGCACACCGACCTTCAGCTGATCGGGCTCCAGGATCTCACGCCCAACTACGTGCCGACGCTGCGACGCTGGCGCGAGCGCTTTCTCGCCCAGGCCGAGGAGCTTGCCACCGCAGGCTACGACGAGGCTTTCCAGCGTCTCTGGACCCTCTACCTCGCCTACTGCGAAGCGGGATTCGCCGAGCGGCGGATCTGCGATGTCCAGCTTGTACTGGCGAAGCCGGCCAGCCGCTTGAGCGGCCTGAGGCATTCCGGGGGGCTGGCGAGGCCGGCGAGGGGCAGCGGAGCAGGGATCGCCTAGCTGCGGGCCGCGTCAGCGTAACGGGCCAGCGCTTCCCGACGGGCGACGGCGTGGTCCACGATGGGCGGCGGATAGTCCTCGCCGATGACGCAGCCGGCCTCGCGCTGCAGCGCCTCAGGCATGGTCCACGGCTCGGCCAGGTACTCGTCGGGCACGTCACGCAGCTCGGGGATGTAGCGACGGACGTAGGCCCCGTTGGGGTCGAAGCGGGCCTGCTGGCGCGCGGGGTTGTAGATCCGGCGAAACGGCGGCTGAGGGTCAACGCCAACTGAGGCGATCCACTGCCAGTTGCCGTTGTTGCTCGCCTCATCCCCGTCGATGAGCAGGCGCATGAACCAGCGCTCGCCCCAGCGCCAATCGAGGCCCAGATCCTTGGTCAGGAACGAGCCGACCACGAGCCGGGCCCGGTTGTGCATCCAGCCCTCGCGGCGCAGCTGGCGCATCGCGGCGTCGACGAGCGGGTAACCGGTGCGACCCTCGCACCATGCCTGAAACCGCCGCTCAGCCCGGCTCCAGCGGATCGACCCCCGGTAGCGATCCTGAAACTCGTGGCGGGCGTTGGTGGGGAAATGGGCCAGCACGTGGGCGTAGAAGTCGCGCCAGCACAGCTGGCGGCGAAACTCCTGAGCGCCCGGGTCGCCTGGCAGTCGCGCCTCGAGTTCGCGCGGGGAGATGCACCCGAAGTGCAGATAGGCCGAGAGCCGGGAGGAGACGTCGGCGCCCAGATCATCACGTCCTCGCCCGTACCCCACGAGCAGGTCGGCTAGGAACTGCTGCATCCGCCGCCTCCCTGGGTGCTCTCCTCCCGTGGCGGCTCTGACCACCGTCTCCTCGAGCCCCAGCTCCTGCAGGGGCGGGAGCCTTCCCGGCTCGACCGCCGACGGCAGCGCCGGAAGCGAACGCGGCACCGGCAAGACCTCCCGGCGGTCGCACTTCAGCCAGGCGCGGTGAAAGGGCGTGAACACGCGATAGGGGTCGCCGGCCGTGGTGTGAAGCCCCTCCGGGTCATCGAGCACGAACAGCCCCGGCAGGACGTGAACCTCGGCGCCGAGCCCCTCCAGCTCGCGGCGCACCGACTGATCCCGCCGCCGGGCGAACGGACTCACGTCGGCGGTCCAGAAGACGTGGCTCGCCCCCAGGTCGCGGGCCAGCTCCGCAAGCACCCGCTCAGGCCGCCCCCGGCGCACCACCAGCCGGCTGCCACGGCGATCAAGCGATTGGTCGAGATCGGCCAGGCACTCGAGTAGGAACTGGGTGCGGGGACCGGAGGCATGGCGGCCACCCAGCAGGCGAGGGTCGAGGCAGAACACGGGCACGAGCGGCCCGTCGTGGTCTAGAGCGGCCCGAAGGGCGGGATGGTCGTGGAGGCGGAGATCGCGCCTGAGCCAGAGGAGCGCGGTCATCCGAGCAGGCGACGCACCGCGGCTCGGCGGTAGTCGAAGATCTGTGCCAGATCATGGCGAACCAGCGGCCGACCGAGCCGGTGGCCCGCCCGCCCGAGCGGGAGCGCGTAGTCGACCCGGTCGCGCACGCAGGTGCCGCCGTCCACCGGGGCGAACTCATGCAGGTGGCGCCAGAGTCGGTACGGCCCCCGTACCTGCCGATCGACGAACCGGCGCCCCTCCTCCCAGAGCTCGATCCTCGAGGTCCACCGAAGGGGGAGACCGTGCAGGCGCAGGCGGTAATCGATCACCGTGCCACGGGCCATCTCGATTGGTCCCGGCGTGGTCACCCGGAAGCTCAGCCACGGCGGCGTAATCCGCTCCAGGTTCTCCGCCCGGGCAAAGAACGCGAAGACCTCGGCCAGCGGCCGCGTTACGACCTGCTCGCGCTCGAGTTGCTCCATCCTCACGACTCGATCAGCGAGGTGCAGACATCCCAGAGCCGGCGGCGGTCCTGGGGGTCATCGTCGGAGGCGCCGAGCAGGTAATGGGTGGGCCGGGCGCGGCGATCATGCCAGAACCGGCCGGTGCTCTGCAAAGCCTCGGGGGCGCCGCCCAGCCAGACGATCGTGTCCGCGCCCTCCTCGGGGCTGCGGATGATCGGGCCGATCAGCGCCCGAAAGGTGGGCAGCCAATCGCGTACGCCCTTGGTGTCGGCCCAACCCGGGTGCATGGCGTGGACGACAACCTCCCGTGGCGCGAGCTTCTCCGCCCACAGCTCGGTGATGACCACCTCTTCGCGCTTCGTCCGGGCGTAGAGCTTCTTGGATGAATAACGGGTCGTCTCGGATTGGAAGTCGTCGGCCGGGAGGCCCTGGCCGTACATGCCTCCGGAGCTGACGTTGATGACCCGCGCGGGCGCGCTGTGGGCCAGGGTTTCCGTCAGCCACAGGGTCAAAGCAAAGGGGGCGAGCACGTGCGTGGCGAACATCAGCTCGTGACCGTCCGGGGACCGCTCTCGCTGATCCGGCATCGTCCCGGCGTTATTGACCAGAACATCGACTCGCGGCTCGTCGGCACCCAGCCGCGCAGCAAGCCCGTGGAGCGCATGGAGGTTGGTGACGTCGCAGCCGAGCCCGCGCACATCGGCCGTGGGGGCGGCCTCCCGGATCTGCCTCACCGCCTCCTCCGCGCGCCGCTCGTCGCGGGCCACCGCGCGGACGCTCGCCCCGAGCTGGGCAAACCCACGGCAGGCGGCGAGCCCGATCCCCGACGCGGCGCCCGTGACCACCACGACCCTCCCGTCCATGCGCGGAGGATCGGCAGGCCATCCGGGAAGATGTCGTCGGACGCGCAGGCCAAGGTTCCCGTAACCGAGAGCGATGCTTCGGTCAAGCACGGTGTCGATCGCACTGGCCACGCGCATGCGTGAGTCCATACCCGAACATATATAGCGAAAAACTTTTACACTCTGTTCATGCAAGGCGCTGGGAGCGGGTTGGGAATCGGCGAGGTGGTGGAGCGGACCGGCGTGGCCGAGGCGACGCTCCGCATGTGGGAGCGCCGCTACGGATTTCCGGCACCGGAGCGCCTGGCCAGCGGCCACCGGCGCTACAGCGAGCGTGAGATCGAGCTGATCCGGGCGGTGGCCACCAAACGGGCGGCTGGCCTCGCCCTGGCGGTGGCGATCGAGCAGGCCCAGAGCGAGGGGTCAGAGCCGGCGACGTCGGTGTTTGCCACCCTGCGGCGCCGACGCCCCGACCTCGAGCCGCGCCTGCTGCTCAAGCCGATGATGCTGGCGCTGAGCCAAGCGATCGAGGATGAGGCGCTGGCGCGGGCCGAGCGGTTAATGGTGTTCGGCTCATTTCAGCGCGAGCGCTTCTACCGAGCCGCGCAGTGGCGCTGGCGCGAGCTTGCCCGCAGCGCAGAGGTTGCGGTTGCGTTCGCCGACTTCGCTCGCCTCCGCGCTCCCCGCGATGCTCCCGTCGAGGTGCCCGTGTCACGCGAGCATCCGTTGAACCGCGAGTGGTCGGTCGTTTGCGAGGGCCAGGACTTCGCCCTGTGCCTGGCTGGGTGGGAGCCGCCCGAGAGCGGCCGGCGCCCGGATGGCCGGCGGCGCTTCGAAGCGATCTGGAGCGTCGAGCCGGAGGTCGTGCGTGAGGCATCCCGGATCTGCAGCGCCATCGCCGGGGCGCAGCGCCCGGCGGTGGCCGAGGCGGCTCGGCGCCGACTCGAAGCCCCGCTCCCGGCGACGCCGGAATCGCAACTGCGATTGGCGAGCGCGGTTACGGCACGGATGCTCGCTCATGTTTCGGAGCAGCTCGCCGCAGCAGCCGGCTGAGCGCATAACCACCGCCACCCAGTCCCAGCAGGCGGCGGAACCAATTGGCGCCGTCGAGCACCTCCTCGAGGGCCCAGACGAGCAGCGCAAGGTGGCTGACGATTCGGGCGGCGCCGGAGTAGCCGCGGTTGCCGAGCCGGGCCGCGGCACCGGCGAGAACCGCCACGATGAGTGGCGGGTTCGGAGCCTGAAAGATGGGAAAGCGGCGCGGCATCGGCTCAGTCTCCCTCGACGCGCTGCGCCAGGCTCTCGTGCGCCGGATCCCCGCGGTGGGTACGGCGCGCGGTCAGGTTGGCCGCGGCGTCACGCATCGAACCACCGCCACGGTCGCGGGACAGAGCCAGTTCGGTGAAGCTGAGCATGCGCCGCTGCGTGCTCTCGAGAAAGGCGCGGCGCTCGTGCCCACGCACGAGATGAAAGCCGAGGCGCACGATCGGATTGCCGATGCGGGCCATCCGGGCCAGGGCGTGGACGCGGAACTCGACCCGTCCGTCCCGGAGCCATTTCCAGACCTCCCAGTCCATCTGCCCCATCTCAACGTGACCCTCGAGGGTTCGGTAGTTCCAGCCCCAGACGCAGACGCGTTCGCCCTCCAGCTCGCGCGTCTGCCCGTAGACCTCGTTCACGCGCACCCCGACGTAGATATGGGCGATGCCCAGGGCCTGGAGCTTGAGGAGCATGTTGCGGCCTTGGAGAGGCTCTTGCGGGTCGTAATAGGCCCGGACAATCGACGGGTCGGCGAACTCATAGCCGCGCATCAGTCGGCGCGCGATCTGCCAGCTGCCTCGCTCGATCGGCATCCCGGGAGGCTCCGAGGGCAGCGCCTGGCAGAGGTCGGTGATCGTCCAGCCGGTGGCCGGGGAGGCTCCCTCCAGGGCCGCTGGATCGAAGTTCAGGCGCTTGTCGGAGAGCGCCGCGAGGCGCCGCTGGATGCGGGGAGGTCCCAGCAGCGATGACTCGCTCATCGCGGCATCGCCTCGGCTCCGATCCGCTCGGTTTCGATCTCGACGCCCGCGGTCATGCGCCCCCCGGACAGGTCGACCACCCGTTCCAGGAACGAAATCCACATGTGCGCCTGAACCTCCTTGGCCATTCGCAGGCGGTGATAGAGCAGGTTCACGAGCGGGCTGCTGCTGCGGGCCCACGACTCGATTTCGAACACGAGCAACTCCCCCTCGGGGCGAGTTCGGAACTCGATCTGGCCCGCCTCGAGATGCCCGGCCAACGTGGCCAGGCGAAACGAGCGCTGGCCCACGCCGATGACGCGGACGGGACCGTCCCAGGGCCCTGGCATCCGGACGACGAATTCGTCGCCTACGCCGAGCCTCCCCGGTGTGCCCTGGGTTTGCTGGAAGCGGGCGAATTTGGTCGGCGAGGTGCGGTTTGGATTGCGCTGAACCTTGTCCATGAGCTCGTCGGCGCTCAGGGCGCTGTCCCGGATACGCGTCCGGTAGCAGCGGTGAAACAACAAACCGGTCCCGTCCTCCTGGCGCTGCACCTCGTCCTGAGGTGCGTCCCGCGGGTAGGTGAGAAGCTCGGGCAGAGTGGGCGGGAGCGATCCGGCGCCTTCGTGGCGGCGCATCGGAGTGGTCCGCCACATGTAGTCCCACGATGTGAGCGCGATGCCGATCGGCCAGGTGGCGGCGGTCAGCCAGCGCCGCGTCGCAGAGAGACGTTTTGGCATTATCTTTATATACCCAGCGATATTTCTAGACAATCTGTAGAGGTCTATTCATGCTAACCCCTGGAACCATCCGCCGGACGAGCCGAGCTGACGCGCCCTTGACCCGACGCCTGCACCAGGTCGGGATGCGGGCCTGGCATTTGCAGTGCCTGTCGCTCGGCTCAGTGGGTCTGTGCATCGGCCTGTGGATCCGAGCCAAGACGGTCGATCAGGACGAGCGCGGCAACGCCGAGCGGCGCGCCCTATTCGTGGGACTTTGGCCGCCGACAATCTGGCTGATCGGTGACTCGCTCGAGCGGCTGGAATGACCGCGGTCCCGAACGTCGAAGAGCCCCGCTGGCGCGGGGCTCTTCGAACTTCTCAGGCTGCTCTTCCGATTAGCCGGTGAACGCAGGCACGACGGCCGCCCGGTGGGCCCGGGCGAACCTGAAGCTGCGCGCCACGCCCGCACAGGCGGAGTTGCTCAGCGTCACCCGTGCCGTGACTCGGTGCGAGCCCGGCGAGACAAGCCGGCCGTTGATCTTGACCGACAGGTAGCCACCCCGCGCGTTGCGCGCGGTCAGCGTCTTCAACGTCCGGTTATCGAGCAGGAACGTCACCCGCGCGATGTTGGTGGCGCGAATCCGGACCACGAACGTCCGCGAGGTGTTGCCGACGTGGCTGATCGATGAGACCTTGGCCGCCGAGGCGGTGCAGGCCGGCCGGCTCGTCGACTGGGCGAGGACGCTCGTCGTCGGGGTCGGAGTGGGTGTCGGCGTCGGTGTGGGTGTCGGCGCCGGCGTGAGGTTGACGACGACCGTATTCGAGGGCACTGTGATCTTCGGCCCTGACGGAGGCGTCGCGGTCTCGGTCGCCGTGTTCGTGTACTGCGGTATGTCGGCGCTGGTCAGCAGGTGCAGGCACGTGTAATCAACCGTGTTGCCAGCGGCCAGCTTGCCCCCGCTGAGGGGTCCGGTCGGTCCGACAATCGTCCCGGCATCGCAGTTCGGATCGCTGAAGCTCAGCGACACGGGCACGGTCCCGGTATTCGTGACCGCGATCAGGTAGTCCACGGTCTGCCCGACCTGGCCGCTCAGCGGCGATGTCGTGTATCCGCTGCCCGAGCCGGCGATCTGTTGCTCCTTGACCACCTTGATGCTTGGGCAGTTGGAGATCGGGATCGTGGACGAATACGAGTTTGCGTTGCCATCACGCGTCTGTGATGACGTCCAGGCCGACGACGCGACGACGCTGCCGTTATTGGCCGGAATCGCTTCGGTGAAGCTGTCCGAAGACCCGCTGAAGGTCACATTGCCGCTGGCCGTGAACGGGCTTCCACCGCCGCTCGGCGTGAAGACGACCTTCCAGCCCGGCGTGTTCTCACCGTGGTTGCCGCTGCCAGACGAGGCAAAGGCGCTCCAGTTGAACGTGACCGAGCCGCACGTCGCGGTGAACGCTGCGGTGTGCGCCTGCGCGGCGGCCGGCGCGAGCAGGAAAAACAGTGCCCCCGTAAGCAGAATCCTTCTACGCATGGACTTCCTTTCTTGGAAAACGGATTCCATTCCTTGATGATCTGGGGCTAAGGCCCCGAGTTAGCGGCGCCTAAGCGCAGCTGCGCCCCCACGGCCCCCATAGGCCCTCACACATTTATACGCGCCCTTTAGCGTTTGCCCAACTAGTGGACAAAGTAGCAGTTCCCACGGGGGTCAACAAGAGATGCAACGCCGAGCCCGCGGGCGGCCCGGAGCTCCCGCTGGGCGGACTAGGCGACGAAGTCCCAGACGCCCCACAGGCCGCTGAAGACGGCCAGCAGGACGCACGAGACCGCGAGCCAGCCCACCTTGAACCGGCGGTGGTGGGTCATCCAGGCGGCCGCTCCCATGAACAGCGGGAACAGGGGCAGGACGTAGCGGGAGAACGAGGCCAGCGGCTCAAGCCGGCTCGGAACGCTGAGGAGGAAGGCGAACGAGACGAAGGCGTAGATCCAGTACGCGCGCGGGACCCGACGCCAGGCGGCGCACAGCGCCGCAACGGTCGCGAGGACAAAGCCGAGGTCGATCAGCTCATGGGCGTTCCAGGTCACCGGGTCGGCGGTACCGACGATGCGGCCACGGCCCTGGAGCACGACGGAGATGTCATGGGGGAGATGCATCAGAGCGACCACCAGCGCCCCAAACGGACCGGCGAACCAGCGCAGGTAGACCTTCTGCTCGGAGACCAAGGGCTGGAGAGGGTCACCGTGGGCGACCCCCAGGTAGCCGAGGTAGACGATCAGTCCCAGCGGGACGACCAGGAGCCAGAGCGCGTCCTTTCGCAGACGGTACCGGGGGCGCAGCCCACCCGCCTGGGCGCTGGGCCGGCTGGCGCGTGGTCCGTAGAGGTAGAGCAGGGCCAGCGGAATGAAGATCAGGACGCCGTTGGAGTGCGAGAACGCGGCGAGCCCCCCGGCGACGCCGGCCAGCCACCACCGCTCGGTCCGGGCCGCGTAGACCGCGGCGAGGGTGAGGAGCAAAAAGAGCGACTCGGTATAGGTGGCGGAGAGGAACAACGAGGTGGGGAAGAACGCGAGCAGGACGACGGTGAGGCGAGCCGCCTCGGCATCGAGATCAAGCGCGGCGAGGCGGTAGAGCAGGGCCAGCGCCGCGAAGGCGGCGACGGAGGAGATCAGCCCGCCCACGATCAGCGGCGGCACCGGCACCACCGAGCCGATGTGGATCAGCAACGGATACAGCGGATAGAAGGCCGTCGACAAACGGTTCTGATAGCCCGCGTGGGCGATCTGGAGGTAGGACACCGAGTCCCAGCGACCGAAGGGCGCCACGAGCTTGTCGAGGACGATCGATTTGAACGGCGCGGTTGACCCGCCCGGGTCGAGAATGCTCGGCGCGTAGAGGTTTTCTCCGAAGCGCGCGAGGGCGAGGAACGACGCCACCCAGACGATCACCCGGGAGGCGAGGAACGTCTTCCCGGCCAGGGTCAGGGTGGCGCGGTCGCGCTCCGCCGCCGCGCGAACGCGCCAGCCCATCGTGAGTACGGCCAAGGTTTAGCCCTCCATCGTCGTCGACCCGTCTCCGCCCGATATCGGCAGGGTGGATCGGCGCCATGAGAGCGGCGGCCTATGAGGGAGGGGGCGCTCGGACTCCGAGCGCCCCCCTCACGGGCTAGGCGCTGACCGTCGCCCCGACCGCCTGCTCGACCCGGTCACCGAGCTCCTGGTCGACGTTGCGCCAGTACTCGATGGCTCGGGCCAGCACCTTGTCCGAGACGCCGTCCGACAGGTGGCCGGCGATGTTCGAGACCAGGCGCTCCCGCGCGTCGTCGTCGAGCACCTCACGCACCTGCGTGCGGGCCTGGCCGAAGTCGTCGTCGTCGGGGCGCAGCGTGTAGGCCGAGCGGACCATGTCGCCGTCCGACGCCCACAGCCCGGCGCGGTCGGTGGCCGACCGGTCGGCCTTGGGACCGCCGTAAGAGTTGGGGGCGTAGACGGGGTCGGTCACATTGACCGTCCGCATGACGCCGTCCTTGCTGTAGCTGTGCACCGGGGCCTGCGGTGAGTTGACCGGGATCTGCTTGTAGTTGACCCCGAGCCGGGCCCGGTGCGCGTCGGCGTAGGAGAAGCCCCGGGCCAGCAGCATCTTGTCCGGGCTCAGCCCGATCCCCGGCACCAGGTTGTTGGGCTCGAACGCCGCCTGCTCCATCTCAGTGTGGAAGTCGGTCAGGTTTCGGTTGAGCGTCATCGTCCCGACCTTGATCAGCGGGTAATCGCCATGCGGCCACACCTTGGTCAGATCGAAGGGGTTGAACCGGTAGGTCTTGGCCTCCTCGAACGGCATGATCTGCATGTAGAGCGTCCAGCTCGGGAAATCGCCGTCGCGGATCGCCTCGAACAGGTCCTGGCGGTGATAGTCAGGCTTCTCGCCGGCGATCCGGTCGGCCTCGTCCTGGGTCAGGCACTCGATCCCCTGGTCGGTCTTGAAGTGATATTTGACCCAGAACCTGTCGCCGCCGGCGTTGACCCACATGTAGGTGTGGCTGGAGTAGCCGTTCATGTTGCGCCAGGTCTTGGGGATCCCGCGGTCGCCCATCAGCCACGTGACCATGTGGCTTGACTCAGGCGACAGGGTCCAGAAGTCCCACTGCATATCGTGGTCACGCAGGCCGTTGTCGGCGCGCCGCTTCTGGCTGCGGATGAAGTGCTGGAACTTCATCGGGTCGCGTACGAAGAAGATCGGCGTGTTGTTGCCGACCATGTCGTAGTTGCCCTCGTCCGTATAGAACTTCAGCGCGAAGCCGCGGGGGTCACGCCAGGTGTCGGGGCTGCCGCTCTCCCCGGCCACGGTGGAGAAGCGGGCCAGCATCTCGGTCTTCACCCCGGGCTGGAACAGCGACGCCCGCGTGTAGGCGCTCACGTCCTCGGTCGTCTCGAACACCCCGAAGGCCCCTGAGCCCTTGGCGTGCGGCTGGCGCTCGGGGATCCGCTCCCGATTGAAGTTCGCCATCTGTTCGATCAGGTACTGGTCCTGAAGCAGGATCGGGCCGTCCGGCCCGACGGTGAGCGAGAACTCGTCGCTGGCGACGGGGATGCCGGCGTCGGTGGTGGTGCGGGGGGGCTGATCGGTCATGTGGCTCTCTCTTTCCGAGCGGGGGTGGTCTGGCAGGCGGGGCAGAGACCCCAGAACGTGACCTCGGCCTCATCGATGATGAAGCCGCTGGCGTCGGGCGGCGACAGGCAGGGAGCTTCGCCGATCACGCAATCGACGTCGGTGATGGCCCCGCAGGCCCGGCACACGACGTGGTGATGGTTGTCGCCCACCCGCGTCTCGTATCGGGCCGGGCTCCCGGCGGGCTCGATCCTCCGCACCAGCCCCGCCCGGGTCAGCGCCCCGAGCACGTCGTAGACGGCCTGGGTCGAGATTGTGCCGTCGCGGTCGCGAACGGCCTGGGCGACCTGGTCGGCCGTGACGTGCTTGCCCTCGGTCACCTCAGACAGGACGGCGACCCGAGGGGCGGTGACGCGCAGACCGGCGTCCCGCACGGCGGCAGCCAGGTCGACGCGGCTGGTCGAGGTCACCAGGCCACCATAACAGTGATTCAGAATCGTTCAAATCTGGATCAACTTCCAGATTTGGGGGGCTTGGCGCCGAGGTGCCTAGTCGAGATAGGCGATGTAGTCCGACGGCTCCAGCCGCTCGGGCGGCTCCTTGTCCTGCCGGGGCCAGCCGAGATGGAGGAGGGCGATGAAGTGCTCCTCGGACGGGATCTGAACCGCGGCGCGCCCCGCGTCGGTTCGAAGGACGCCCGGGGTGCGCCAGTAGCTGGCCAGGCCCCGCCGGTGGGCCGCCAGCAGTACGGCGTAAACGGCGCAGGCGGTGGCGTACTGATCCTCTTGATCCTGAATCGGGTCGGCGGAGCCGACCGAGCTCACGGCCACCAAGGTCGGCGCGCGGTCCAGCTTGGCCGCCGCTTCGGGTCCGGCTGCGTCTTTCAGTCGCGTCAGGGCAGCCGGACCGAGGACGCGAAAGCGCCACGGGTTCGTCAGGTGGTGGCTGGGGGCCCAGCGTGCCAGCTCAAGCAACTCGTCGAGCACCTCCCGCGGCACGGGACGTGGAGCGAAGGCCTTGTGAGTGCGCCGCCCCCGGATCGCGGTGTCGACATCCATCGTCCCCACGCTAGCGGCGTGTCAGGCAAAGACCTCGATTCGCCCGCCGCCGTGGGCCTTGGCGCGGTAGAGAGCGCTATCCGCGTTTTCCAGGAGAGCCTCGGGGTGGGCCGGGCTGAGGGCGATTCCGATGCTGGCCGAGAGCTCGTGTGTGGTACCGCCGGTGCTCACCGGGAGCTCGATCGCCGTCTGCAGGCGTCGCCCCAGCGCGATCGCCGATTCCTCGTCGACCGGCTCGCACAGAACCACGAACTCGTCTCCACCCAACCGCGCCACGGTGTCGAACGGGCGTACGGCGCTGCGTAGGCGGTGGCCCACCTCGACGAGCACAGCGTCGCCGACCGCGTGGCCGTGGGCATCGTTGACCTGCTTGAAGTTGTCCAGGTCGAGAAAGAGAAGCCCGGTCCGGCTCCCGGTGCGCTCCGAGCGGGCGAGCGCCTGCTCGAGGTGATCCTGAAGCAGGGTGCGGTTGGCCAGCCCGGTTAGCTGTAGTTCCTGACGACGTTGGTCAGGCGTGAGGCCGGGGGTTGGTGGCTGAGTGAGCCGTGTGGTCGGTGGTAGTTGTAGCGCTCGAGGAATTGTGGGAGGGCGCGGGAGCGTTCGTTTGAGC